>Ga0265293_10000934_pt1 | contig 67123 bp, 65 predicted proteins | sample Munlanlewell138R_FD_192505 | JGI IMG/M metagenome (GOLD analysis project Ga0265293, IMG submission 192505) | Leachate microbial communities from a municipal landfill in Southern Ontario, Canada - Leachate well 138R | ecosystem: Engineered > Solid waste > Landfill > Unclassified | place: Canada... | reverse complement strand
CCCCCCCCCAGCCCCACCCCCGCAGAGGCGAGGCCGAGGCCGAGGCCGAGGCGGCGTAACTCTGCCACACAGAGGACTTTACGAACGGCAGGATTCCGCTACCCTTTCCGCATGCAACCCGCCGCCACCCGCGAAGCCCAGCACACGGTCGAACGCCACGAGGTCGAACACCACGAGGCCGAACGCGGGGCCGAGCCACGCCGGCTCGCCGACCGCGCGGCCGATAATCTGCGCTTCATCCGCCAGGCGATGGAGGGAGCCTCGCGCTTCACGGAGATCTCCGGCGCGGGGATGGTCGCCATCGGCCTCACCGCCCTGCTGGCCACCGTGGTCGCGGCGGCACAGGAGACCGACCGCGCGAGTGCGCTGGTGTGGCAGGTGGAGGCCGGCGTCGCGGTCGCCATCGGCCTCGCGGCCACCCTCTATAAGGTCCGGGCACAACGCGGCGGCGGCTGGAAGCGGCTGCTGGCCGCGCCGGCGCGGAAGTTCGCGCTGGGCCTGGCGCCGCCACTGGCCGCCGGCGCGGTCCTCACGGTCGTCCTCCAGCACGAGGGGCTCTACTACCTGCTGCCGGGCACGTGGCTGCTGCTCTACGGCGCCGCCATCGCCGCTGCGGGCGCGTCCTCGGTGCGCCTCCTCCCCGCCCTCGGCCTCGCGTTCATGGCGGCGGGCCTCGCGGGATTCGCGGCGCCGGAGGGCTGGGGGTGGTGGATCATGGGCGCCGGCTTCGGTGGCCTGCACGTCGCGTTCGGCGCGGTCATTGCGAGGCGTTACGGTGGCTGACGCGGCACGCCAGCAGTCCGGCCGGCGAGCCTCGAAGCCCTCGCCGGAGCGCACCATCGCGCGCTCGGCCCGCCTGGATTCGGTCATCCACGAGCGCACCCGGCTCGCCATCGTGAGCGCGCTGGCGGCGAACGAGCGGCTGAGTTTCGTCGAGTTGAAGGCGCTCCTGGACGCCACGGACGGCAACGTCAGCGCGCACGCAAGACGCCTCGAAGACGCCGGTTATGTCCAGACCCACAAGCGCTTCGAGGGCCGCGTCCCCCGCACGGAGTACGAGTTGACCGCCGAGGGCCGCGAGGCGCTCGAGCGCTACCTGGCCCACATGGAAGCCCTGATCGAGGTCGCTCGGGGCGGGTAGATTTTTTTTGGGGAGGGACTCTGTCATGCAAAGGACTTTGCAAGCGGATCGGGTCACGCCTCGGTCACGCGCGGCGCTGGAGACCGTCGCCGCAGCCGCTGGGCTGGGCCTGTTCGCGGACTTCCTCTTCCATGGCGCCGTGCTGGGCCTCAACGCGCCGATCTGGGTGGGCGCGCTGGTCGCCGCGCTCGTCTACACCGGACGCCACCGCACACACGAGCCGTCACGCGTTGAGCAGGCGTGCCTGGTGCTGGCCCTCACCGCCGCAGCCGCGCTGGCGTGGAGGGCGTCCCCGGCGCTCCAGGCGCTGCTCTTCCTTGCCTCGGGGGCGTTCCTCGTGCTGGCGGTGGCGGTGCGCTCCGGCCTGCCCTGGCGACGCGTAGGCGTGGCGGTGCTGGCAGGCGCGCTCCTGGCGGTGGGACTCGCCATCGCCGCGGGCGCCTATCGAGCGCAGTCCAGCGTGGACCTGCAGCACCGCGTCCTGCGCCACTGGCAACAGGGTGCGAGGACGCTCGTGCGCATTGTGGTCATCGGGCTCCCGGTCCTGCTGGTCTTCGGCCTGCTCTTCGCCTCGGCTGACGCGGTCTTCGAAGAGCGCCTGCGCTGGCTGGGGCGCTTCGACCTCTCGCGCGTCCTCCCCCATCTGGCCTGGTTCACCATGGGCGCGTGGTTCGCCGGCGGCGTGACCTGGGCCGCGTACGAGGGCCAGCGGTTCACCGTGCCGGAACCGCGGATGCCAGACGAGCGCCGCCTCGGCACGGTGGAGGTGGCGACGGTGCTGGGCCTGCTCGCGGTGCTATTCGGCGCGTTCGTGGCTGTGCAGGTGCGCTACCTCTTTGGCGGGCACGACGTGGTGCAGGAGACCCTGGCGCTCACCTATGCCCAGTACGCGCGCCGAGGCTTCTTCGAACTCGTCACCGCCGCCGCCCTGCTCCTCCCCCTCCTCCTGGTCGCTGGCTGGGCTCGACGCCACGGCAGGAGGTCGGACGCGGCGTACCGGGTCCTCGCCGGCCTCCTCGTGGCGCTGCTCTTCGTCGTGATGGCGTCCGCCCTGCAGCGCATGCGTGTCTACGAGCAGGCGTACGGCCTCACGGAACCGCGCCTCTACGCGGTGGCGGCGTTGCTCTGGCTCGCGGCGGTGTTCGCGCTCTTCCTGCGCACGCTGCTGACGATGCGCCACGACTGGTTCGTCGCCGGCGCGGTCTGCTGCGCCGCTCTCGCGCTGGCCGCACTCACCGCCGCCGGCCCGGACGGGCTGATCGCGCGCCGGAACATCGAGCGCGCATCCGTGGAGCACCCCCTGGACGCCGACTACCTCGCCGAACTGAGCGCCGACGCCGCGCCGACGCTGGTGGGACGCCTCGACGCGCTCGAGCGCCGGGATGCCTCCACCGTGGCGTGCGCCCTCCTCGAGCGCTGGGGCGACGGGTCCGGGGACGGCTTCCGGTCATGGAACTGGAGTCGCGCCGCCGCGGCCCGCGCCGTGGACGAAGCGACCGAGGCGTTACGACAGACCTGCGACGCCGCGAGCCGCCGGTCAGCGGCCCTTGAAGTCACCGGGGCGGCGCTCCGCCGTGGCGCGCACACCCTCCCGGAAGTCCTCGGTCCGGCGTAGCCAGTCCTGCTCCACCTGCTCGCGGTCCGTGAGCAGGCGGATCTCGTCCGCGAGGCCGTGCCGCAGCGTGCGGCGGATGGAGCGCACCGCCAGCGGGGCGGCCGAGGCGATCTCGCCGGCCAGTTCCATCGCCTTCGGCCGGAGGTCCTCCAGCGCCACGAGTTCGTCCGCCAGGCCGATGCGGTGGGCCTCCTCGCCGCTGAGGCGCGCGCCGGTCATCAGCATGCGCCACGCCGCCTGCTGCCCCACGATGCGCGGCAGCGTGACGGTCAGCCCGAAGCCGTGGTGGAAGCCCAGTTGCGAGAAGTTGCCGGAGAACCTTGCCTCTGGCGCCGCCACGCGGAAGTCCGCGGCCACCGCCAGGCCCAGTCCACCGCCGATCGCCGCCCCCTGCACGGCGGCCACGATCGGCGTCTCCGCCTCGAAGATGCGGACGGCGTCTCGGTAGAGGCGGATGCCGCCGTGGCGGTCGCCCGGTGGGGGCGGCTCGGCCTGGCTGGCCTGCCCGCCGCCGCCAAACTGTGCGCCGGCACAGAAGGAGCGACCGTCCGAGGCCAGGACGATCGCTCGCACCTCCGTCTCGCGGTCGATGTCCGCCAGCGCATCACCAATGGCGCTGATCAACGCCATGTCGAAGTAGTTGTGCGGCGGCCGCTGGATCTCCATCAGGGCGATGTGCCCGTCGATGTCGACCGTGAGGTCCGTGTACTCGCCGAATCGCATCGGGATCCCCCTGTCACGCCCAGCCCCGGGGCGCCGGCTGGCGGCGCCCTCCGCATCGTGCCCGAACGGGGGCGCCTCGCCAACCCTGCAGGCTTTCCGTGTGGTTATCGCTCACCTAAGGAATGGTGAAGAGGATCGCCCCTCCCCGCGCGTGCCCTCTTGTACGCTCCAGAGCACAGCCGTATGTGCCCACGGCGTCAGGGGGCGGCCCTGGCATTGGGCCGGAGGCTGGAGAGGGTGGCTGAGGTGGCCGAGCAAGACCCGTCGCGGCCATCCGGCCCGCTGGCCGGCATCCGTGTACTGGAGTTCTCCCAGATCGTGGCCGGGCCGGTGGCCGGGCTGAACCTGGCCGACCTGGGCGCCGACGTGATCAAGGTGGAACCGCCCGCCGGCGACTCCCACCGCTTCGTGGGCACCACCGTGCCCGGCGAGAGCAAGATGTACCAGGGCAACAACCGAGGCAAGCGCGGCCTGGTGGTGGACCTCCATGACCCGCGCGGCACCGCGGCGCTGCTGGCCCTGGTCCCGTCCGTGGACGTGGTCATCATGAACTACCGGCCCGGCGTGCCCGAACGCCTGGGCATGGACTACGACTCGCTCCGAGCGCTGCGTCCGGATCTCATCTACGCGCAGATCAGCGGCTTCGGCGAGGCCGGCCCGTGGGCCACGCGAGGTGGCTCGGACATCGTGGCGCAGGCGCACTCTGGCCTCATGGCGGTGGACGAGAAGTACGACGAGCACGGGTCGCCGCAGTTGATCGGCATCCCGGTCTCGGACTACGCCGCCGGCCTCGCGATCGCCATGGGCGTCGCCAGCGCCCTGTACCACCGGGAGCGGACGGGTGAGGGGCAGTACCTCTCCACCTCCCTGCTGCGCATGGGGCTGTTCATGCAGAACCGCATCGTCATGCGCGAGCCCGTCGGCGACACCGCCATTCGCGACCCCATGGTGGAGGCTTTACGTGAGGCTCAGGCGGAGGGCGCGGCGTACCCGGAACTCCTCGCCGTGCGGAGGCCACGAGGGCGCTTCGCCTCGCCCTTCACGCTCTACTACCGCGGCTACCAGGCGGCGGACGGGACGGTTGTGCTGGGCGCGCTCACGCCCCAGAACCGCGCCCACATCCGCCAGGTGCTCGGCATCGAGGGCGAGCACTCGGACGACCCGGACTTCGACGCACGCGACCCGAAGAGTATCGAGGCGACTGAACGCTGGCGCGCCTGGATCGAAGAGCGCATGCGCGAGCAGACCGTGGCAGAATGGCTCGCCGCCTTCGAGGCCGTGGGCGTACCGGCGGCGAAGGTGAACTTCCCGGAGGAGATGGCGGACGACGAGCAGGCCAACGCGGACGGGATGATCCTGGACCTGGAGCACCTGGTCACGGGGCCTCAGCGCGTGGTGGGCCCGGCCGTGGTGATGTCCGCCACGCCCACCGGCAGTCCCCTCCCCGCGCCAGCCCTCGGCCAGCACACCGCCGAGGTGCTGCGGGAGGCCGGGCTGTCAGAGGCGGAGGTCAGAGAACTCGCGGAGGCAGGCGTGGTCCGCGTATTGGAGTAGCGTCGACGCAGCCGGCGACGCGATGACCAGCAACGCGGGAACCCGCAACCAAGGGTCCGCAAACGCAACGATAGGAGCAGTCATGGACTTCGCATGGACGCCGGAGCAGAGCGACTTCCGGGCGCGCGTGCGCGCGTTCATCGACGAGCACTGGCGCGCCGCCTCGACCCCAGCGGAGGGCACGAGGAGCGAGCGCGTCAAGCAGTACCAGGCGCGTCTGGCGGAGCACGGCTGGCTCACCATGGCCTGGCCGAAGGAGTACGGCGGCGGCGGCGCCTCCTACTTCGAGCAGATGATCTTCTCGGAGGAGTCCACGCACGCCAGCGCGCCCGGCGGCGGCCAGGGCGCGGACCGCGTGGGCCCCACCCTCATCATCCACGGCTCCGAGGAACAGAAGCGGGAACACCTCCCCGCCATCGCCGCTGCGAAGGTGGAGTGGTGCCAGGGCTACTCGGAGCCCGGTGCGGGCTCGGACCTGGCCTCTCTCCAGACGCGCGCGGTGCGCGACGGGGACGAGTTCATCATCAACGACCAGAAGATCTGGACCTCCGGGGCGCAGAGCGCGGACTGGATCCACGTCCTGACCCGCACGGACCCGGACGCCCCCAAGCACCGAGGCATCTCCTACTTCATGGTGCGCATGGACACGCCCGGCATCGCCCTCCGCCCCATCCAGCAGATGAACGGCGCCGCAGGCTTCACGGAGACGTTCTTCGAGGACGTCCGCGTCCCCGCCCGCAACATGATCGGCGAGGAGAACCGCGGCTGGTACGTCTCCACCACGGCGCTGGACTTCGAACGCTCGGGCATCGGCCGCATCGCCGGGGCGGTGTCGCCGTTCCAGCGGTTGCTGGAGCACGCCCGTCAGCCGGACAGCGCGGGCGACGGCCGCCGCATCGTGGACTCGCCCACGGACCGCCTCGCGCTGGCGGACACGGCCACGGAGGTCGAGGTGGGCCAGTTGCTGGGCTACCGGGTGACGTGGATGCAGTCGCGCGGCCTGGTGCCGAACCAGGAGGCCTCCATGTCCAAGATGTTCGGCTCGGAGACCCAGCAGCGACTGGCGCGGCGCGGCGTCAACATGTTCGGCCTGCGCGGCGCCCTGAGCGCCGGGCCGCAGCAGTCGGAGGTGGGCGCGGAGTTCGCCACCTACTACCTCTCCAGCGTCGCGCTGACCATCGCCGCCGGCACCAGCGAGATCCAGCGCAACATCATCGCCACGCGCGGCCTGGGCCTGCCCCGAGGCTGACGGAGTGGCCGCAGCCGCGGACTGCGTGCAAGGACAGACCATGACCCAGGGCTTCCGCTTCGTGAACTACCCCACCCGCCTGCTCTCCGGCCCGGAGGCTGTGGAGGCCATGGCCGGCGAGGTGAAGCGCCTGGGCGTCTCCCGCGCGTTCGTCGTCAGCGGACGCACGATCGCCGCGGACACCGTGAGCCGCCCGCGCATCGAGGCAGCGCTGGGGGACGCCCTGGCCGGCTGGTTCGGGGGGATCGAGAAGGACTCCACGTACGCCTCGGTGGCCGCGGCCACGGAGGAGGCTCGCGCGGCCGGTGCGGACATGATTGTGGCCATCGGCGGCGGCAGCGTGCTGGTGGCGGGACGCGCGGTGGCCATCTTCCTGGCGGAGGCGGGCAACCCCTTCGAGATCATGACCCAGTACCCGGACGGCAAGCCCGCGTACAGCCCTCGGCTGGAGGCTCCTAAACCCCCCATCATCAACGTCGTCACCACGCCCAACACCGCCATGAACCGTGCCGGCACGGGCCTGAAGAACGACGACCTGGACCACCGCATGGAGTACTTCGACCCGAAGACCCGCCCGGCGGTGATCGTCTGGGACGACGACCTCCTCATGCGGACGCCGCTCGAGGTCTACCGGTCAGCGGCGGCGACGATCCTCGCCGGTGCGGTACAGGGCGTGGGCAGCCTGACGGGCAACCCGCTCACCGACGGCGACCGTCTGCAGGCCTTCCGCCTCGCAGCCCCCGCCTTCGCCCGCCTGGGCACCGAGGAGGACGACGCACAGGCACGGCTGGACCTGATGGCCACGGCCTTCCTCTCCAACCGCATCGGCGACGTCACCCCGCTGGCCCGAGGCCAGGCGCAGGGGCCGGCGCCGTGGGGACGCGGCTACGCCGTGAACACCGCTCTGCACCTGCGGTACCCGCACATCGGCCAGGGCGAGGCCACCGCCGCCGTCACGCCGGCGGTGATGCGTCGCTACCCGCAGCCGGTGGAGCGCGCACGCGTGGTGGCGGAGTCGCTGGGGCTGGACATCTCCGGCCTCTCCACGGCAGCGGACCTGGCCGCCGTGCTCTCGGAGTACCTGCGCTTCGTTTACTCCAGCGCCGGCATGGCCACGCGGCTCCGCGACCTGGGTGTGCCGCAGGAGGACTTCACCGCGATCGTGGCGGACACCGCCAAGAACTTCAACGCCAACCCGGGCGAACGAGACCCCGCCGAGGCGGAGGAGATGCTCGGCATCCTCACGGACGCCTGGTAGCCGCTGCCTTCCGGGGCTCCGTCGCCTTGCGGGGCGTAGGCGTCTTGCGCGGCGCCGGCGGGAGCGCCTCGTGCGTGCTGAAGTCATGGCGGCGGGAGGCGATGAAGGCAATCAGGCTCCGGGCCTCCAGGCTCAGCAGCCGGTTGTCCCGGTGCAGCAGGTACGCCCACTCGAACCGGTCGGGGCCCACGGAGGGCTCCTGCACCACGGCGCCGGTCCGCACCTCTGCCCGGAACGCGTCCGTGGTGGCGAACGCCAGGCCCAGCCCGTTGAGGAGCGCACTCTTCACCGCGTCCGTGCTGGGCAGCGCGGCCAGGCGCCATTGGTGCGCCTGCAGGAACGGGAAGCGCTCACGTAGGCCTCGCTCCGTCGAGGCCAGGTCCGCATACGGCGCCACGAAGACGGAGACGGGGCGGCCGGCGGTCTTCCAATCCGGCAGCCGGAACAGACCGCCGCGGATCGCCATCCACGGCACCAGCCTCAGCCCTCGGCGAGCCGCCTCCTGCCGGTCGATCAGGCCGATGATGCGCGACGACACGGCCACGTCTAGGTCGCCCGTGAGCACACGCTCGACGAGTTCCTCCGCGCTGGCCACGGAATAGTCGACCTCCGCGTCCGGCGCCACCAGGGCGTACTGCTGCAGGATGGCAGGGAGCACGTAGACGCCGGTGCTGCGTCCGCCCCCCACGGTCACGCGCGCGTCCTCCTGCACCGAGCGCGAGAGTTGCGCCAGTTCGCCCAGCCCATCCAGCACGCGGACCACCACCGGTAGCATCGCCTCGCCCTCACGGGTGAGTTCCATGGGGACCTGATCGCGCTTTACCAACAGCACGCCCAGGGCGCGCTCCAACTTGCCGATCTGCTGATGGACGGCGGGAGGGGTATAGCCCAGCACCTCCGCGGCATGCGTGAAGTTACGCACCCGCGCCACGGTGGCGAAGGTCCGGAGTTGGACCAGCGTGACGTTGTCCAGCATCTCCACACCTATCGAGACGTGGTAGGGGCTCGGCCAGAAATTGGTGACGTACCCCCGCCACCAACCTGCCCCCTGCTTCCAGTGGCCAATTCCTGACCACGAATAACAGGGGTGCACAGGATAGCCACGTCCGAGGCGTCCCGTGCGCCGGTCAGCACCCAGCGGCGGCGGCCCGGAGGCGGCCCAGTACTGATGCTGGGTCGGCGCACGCGTGGGCGTTCAGGCCACGTGAATGATGCGTTAACCACGTGAGAATGGGCGAATGACGGGCCGGGCCGTACGGTTTCCGTGCCGGGCCAAGACCCGGCTATCACGCGCTCGGATGGCCCCCCAAGGGCCACCCGAGCCCGAGGCGGCGCATGGCGTGGCCTCGATACAGGAGGGACACATCGTGGCTTGGAGAACTCTGGCGTCAGGACGCAGCAGTCGCCGCCGCTTCCTCGGCACAGCCGGCCTCGTCGGCGCGGGCCTGGCGGGCGCGGCGCTCGTCGGCTGCGGCGACTCCGATGAGGGCGATGGCGGGCCGACCGCCACCGCGACCAATGGCGGGGTCATCGGCACCGCAGAGCCGACCGGTGGCGGCGAACGCGGCGGTACTTACCTGAACCACATCGCCGGCGACCCGCCGACAATCTCTCCTTACCGCAACCAGTCCTTCGCCACCAAAGGGTTCGCCTCCTACGTCTACAGCCGCCTCTACAAGATCGGCACGGAACCCGGCCTGCCCTCGGCGGAGACGGACCCGGTGCCGGATCTTGCGGAGAGCGCGGAGACGGAGGACGGCCAGCATTGGGTGGTGACCCTGAAGCCAGGCGTCACGTTCCATGACATCGCCCCGGTCAGCGGCCGCGAGGTCACCGCAGACGACGTCCTCTATTCCTGGTCCGTGATCACCGGGCCGGACTCGCTGGCCGCCAGCGAGGTGGCCAACATCACCGGCGTGGAGGCCGTGGACGACCATACGCTGGAGTTCACCCTCACCGCCCCCTCCCCCACCTTCCTGGAGCAACTCGCGGACGCGAACCTGCTGTGGATCCTGCCTCGGGAGGCGGACGGCGGCTTCGACACGGCGACGCAGCCCATCGGCAGCGGGCCGTGGATCATGCAGCAGTACCGCACCTCCTCGCAGATCGACTTCGTCCGCAACCCAGACTGGTACGAGGAGGACCTGCCACTGCTGGACGGCGTGCAACAGGGCATCATCCCGGAGTACGCGAACCAACTCGCGCAGTTCCAGGCCGGCAACCTGCACCAACTCACCATCCCCGGGGACGACGTGCTAAACGTCCGCCAGCAGGGGACTGACCTGCAGTGGAGCAGCGAACTCGCGATTGGCCTGGGCCTGATCTATTTCTCCGGCCCGGAGGTGCACCCGGACGCCCCGTGGCGTGACGAACGCTTCCGCCGCGCCGTCTCCATGGCGCTGGACCGCGACGGCATCCTGGAACTGTCCTACAACGTCCGCGAACTGCAGGACGCCGGCATCGACGTCTTCAGCGGCTGGAACAACGTGGTCGCCGCCGGCTACGGCCCTCGCTTCTGGCTGGACCCACAGTCGGACGAGGCCGGCGAGTCCGCCCAGTACTTCCAGCACAACCTGCAGGAGTCGGCGGCGCTGCTGTCCGCCATGGGCGTGGAAAACGCGCAGATGCCCCTGGCGTACGCATCCCAGCGCTACGGCGCCACCTACGAGCGCGTGGGGGTGGCCATTGCCAACATGCTCACGGAAGCCGGCATCCAGGCGCAGCCGCAGCCGGTGGACTACAACGCCATCTACATCACCCAGACCACGCAGGGCAACCTGGACGGCGCCGCCTTCGGTCCCATGACCCCCTACCCGGAGGTCGGCCCGCACCTCACCAAACTCTTCGTCCGCCAGCCCTACGTCCGAGGCGGCCTGGGCAACCAGGAGGTGGTGGACCTGGCCACGGCGCAGTCCACGGAGATGGATCCGGAGCAGCGGTCGGAGATGGTCAAGGACATCCAGCGCATCAACGCGGACCAGATGCTCTACGTGCCTACGTCCTACGGCGCCGGCACCACATTCGTTGCGTTCCAGCCGCAGGTGCGTGGCATCCGCCAGACGCGGGGCTATGGCGCCGGCACCGAACTGCTGCCGTACCGCTCGCTGCTGTCCTGAGCCCGCAGCCTCGAGCGCGTACAGAGGGTGGGTGGCAATGCCACCCACCCTCTTTGGCGTCCCGCCCCCGGCGAGCCCGCACGCCTCCCCGCGCCCCGAGACTGGCTCAGCCCCGAGGCAGGCCGAGGCCGCGCGTGGCGATCACGTTGCGCTGCACCTCTGACGTGCCGCCTCGGATAGTGGCCGGCACGGAGCGGATGTAGGAGTCAGTGGCACGTCCGGCGGCGGTGCCGTCCGCCCAGCGCTGGGCGTGCAGCCCGAAGGCGCGCGTGGCCGTGAGCGAGATGCGCTGCGACATCTCGGAGGCGAACAACTTGGCCACGGAGGCCTCGTGGTTCGGGATCAAGCCGCGGTTCTGCATCGAGATGATGCGCAGGGAGAACTGGAACATCACCTGGCTCTCCACGTAGCGCTCCGCGATCGCCAGCCGCGCCACCGGCGGCAGCGGCCGTCCCGTGGAATGCGCGTCCCGCACCAGGCGCGCCAGGGCGCGTCGGGCGCCCTCGGCCGCGCCAATGTTGGAGCGCTCGAAGTCCAGCAGGGTCATGCCCACGTACCAGCCGCGGTTCTCCTCGCCCACGCGGTTGCTGATCGGGACGCGCACGTCCTCCAGGAACGTCTCGTTGAAGTAGTGGTGGTCGCCCATGTCGATGAGCGGCCGGATGCTGATGCCCGGCTGGCGGATGTCCTCCACCAGCAGGAAAGAGATGCCTCGGTGCTTGGGCGCCTCCGGATCCGTGCGGGCGAGCAGGAAGAGGGCGTCCGCAGCATGGGCGCCGGAGGTCCAGATCTTCTGCCCGTTGATCACGTACGTGTCGCCGTCACGCTCGGCGCGCGTCTGCAGCGAGGCGAGGTCCGAGCCGGCGCCCGGCTCCGAGTACCCCTGCGCCCAGGCCACCTCGCCCTTCAGGATCGGGGGCAGGTAGCGCGCCTTCTGCTCATCCGTGCCGTGCACGATCAGCGTGGGGCCCAGCAGGCCCACGCCGGACCCGCCCACGTGCGGCGCACCAACGCGCGCCAATTCCTGGTTCAGGACGAACTGCTCCATGGGCGTGAGCCCGGCGCCGCCGTACTCGTACGGCCATTGCGGGGCCACCCATCGACGTTCGCTCAGCGTGCGCAGCCACGAGTCCGCCGCCTCGCGCGCTTCGGGATCGTCGGACTTGCGGTCGAACTCCCATGCGCGTTCGCCCGCGCCGTCTGCGGAGCGATAGCGATCCGGCAGATGCTCCTGGATGACCTGGCGGACCTCCGCGCGAAACGCCGCCTGCTCCTGCGAGTCTTCCCAGTCCATACGCAGACTCCTTCGGGGTACTCGTAGCAGGCTAGTGCGTGGACGCCTCCGGCCCCATTCGAATCTGGTAACGGCCCCATTCATCGGCCGTTACGTCTGTATCATCGCCCCTGGCGTGCAAGCCAAGCGGGTCGCCGGCAGCCTCGGTACGAGGGATGGCGACGGGCGACGGGTTACTCGAAGAGGCCCCAGAACCAGCGGTAGAGCCAACTCTTGCCCTCGCCCTCTGGATCCTCGCGGCTCAGGGTGTATCGGGCGCGGTCCGGGGCGTCCGGGTAGACCTCGAAGTATTCCTCTGCGGTCTCCACGCTCTCGGCGATCGAGGGGGCGGCGTCCTCCACGATGGTGACGGAGTCATAGATGGACTTGGGCGACTGTCCGGTGGTGGCGCCCTGCACGCCCACGTCGAACCAGTCGAAAAACGCGCTCCAGTTGATGCGCTCCCAGAACCAGGGCTCCTCCTCCGGCGCCAGGCTCACCACCTCGCCGTGGCCGCAGCCTCGCGGCTCCGGGTCGGCCACACCGGCGAGCACGCCGTGGTAGTGGCGCACCGGGCAGTTCGGTGCGTGGGCGTCGGTGATGCCGGGATCGTCGCAGGGAATGACCGTGTCCGGCGCCACGGCGCAGCGCGTCCCCGCCGGCGGCGTGGACTCGGGCGTTTGCGCCCCGGCAGGCGTGGCGCCACCCGCGTCGTACGCCAGCACCGAGGTGGCCACGAGCGCCACGAGCAGCACCAACCGAGGGCTACCGACGCGACTGCCGCGGCCGGTGCGGCTGGCGCGGCTGGCTACAGCGCGTAGCGGGCGGTTCCTCACGTCAGGGCTCCTCGATGCTGATGCCCGGGTCGTTGACGTCGTAGACCTCCAGCCGCAAGCGGAGCGCGTGGCCCTCGTCGCTCGCGCCCCGCAGTTCCACCGCCACGGGCGCACCCCGACCGGGGTCCACCCACACGCGGGCGCTCAGGGCGCCCTCGCGGCTGACGACGAGCGAGGCGTCCCCGCCCACCAGCGCCTGCAGGGCGGCCGCGTCGAGTTCATAGCGGCGGGTGGCCACACCGTCGACCGTTTCCTCGATGGCCGGCAGTCCGTCCAGCGCGTCCAGGGAGAAGCCGCCACCCTCCGCGCCGAGGTACGACAACGGCGAGGCGGCAAGGTCGAACCACGGCAGGTCGCCACGCAGCCACTCCCGGTCGCCAATGGCGAGGCGTTCGCCCTGGTGCCGCCACGGCCCGATCGCGATATCGAGCGTGGCGTGCTCGCGGTCCGGTAGCACCACCTCGCCCTGCTGCACCACGCGATACGGACGGTCGCTCTCTTCGAGCGACACCGTCAGGCGATAGCGGAAGGACTCAAGGCCTGGCGCGGCGGTGGGCTCGTCCGGGGTGTCCTCGAACCCGCACGCCAGCACGGCCAGCGCGAGCGAGGCGCCCAGGGCGAGGACAAAGAGGCGGCGCGATGCGACGACGGCCGGCACCCGGTCTCCTCGGAGCGCCTCGTGAAGAGGCCCCTGTGCGGTTGCCGTGCGAATGTATCAACACCCACGTGATATGTCATGACGTCATATCCGTGGGGAGCCGTGCGTCCTCCGGACGCGTGGGGCTAGGTCAGGCCCAGCGAGAGCATCGCCTCCGAGACGCGGATGAAGGAGGCCATGTTGGCGCCTCGGACGTAGTTGCCGGGGGTGCCGTAGGTCTCTGCGGTCTCCCAGCAGAGCCGGTGGATGTCCTGCATGATCTGCTCCAGGCGCCGCTCCGTGTGGGCAAAGGTCCAGGAGTCGCGGCTGGCGTTCTGCTGCATCTCCAGCGCGGACACCGCTACCCCGCCCGCGTTCGCCGCCTTGCCCAGGCCGAAGGAGACGCCCGCGTCCTGGAAGACCTTCACGGCGTCCGGCGTGCACGGCATGTTGGCGCCCTCCGAGACGGCGATGCACCCGTTCTTCACCAGCGTGCGCGCGTCCCGGCCGTTCAACTCGTTCTGGGTGGCGGATGGGAAGGCCAGGTCACAGGGCACGTCCCAGGCGTTGCCGTGATCCACGTAACGCGCCTGCGTCTTGCGCTCCGTGTAGGTGGAGATGCGCAGCCGCGCGTCCTCCTTGATCTCCTTCAGCAGGTGGAGGTCGATCCCACCCGCGTCATAGATGAACCCGTCCGAGTCAGAGCAGGCCACCACCCGTGCGCCCAGTTGCTCCAGTTTCTCGATGGTGTAGATCGCCACGTTGCCGGAGCCGGAGACCACGCAGGTCTTGCCCTCCAGGCTCTCGCCGCGCGTCCGCAGCATCTCGCGCATGAAGAAGACGGAGCCGTAGCCCGTGGCCTCGCGTCGGGCGTGGGAGCCGCCCCAGCCGGGGCCCTTCCCGGTGAGGACACCGGACTCGTACTGCTTGCTGATGCGCTTGTACATGCCGAAGAGGTAGCCGATCTCGCGCTGGCCCACGCCAATGTCGCCCGCCGGCACGTCTCGGTACTCGCCCAGGTCGCGCGAGAGTTCCAGCATGAAACTCTGACAGAAACGCATGATCTCCGCGTCGCTGCGGTCGCGCGGGTTGAAGTCCGCGCCGCCCTTGCCGCCGCCAATGGGCAGACCGGTCAGGGCGTTCTTGAAGGTCTGCTCGAAGCCCAGGAACTTGATCGTGCCCAGGTAAACGGAGGGGTGAAAGCGCAGGCCGCCCTTGTACGGTCCCAGTGCGCTGTTGAACTGCACGCGGAAGCCGCGGTTGATGTGCACCTCGCCGCGGTCGTCCTGCCATGGGACACCGAAGATGATCTGGCGCTCCGGTTCGCAGATGCGCTCGATCACGCGCTGCTCCGCTAGTTCCGGTCGCTTCGCGATCACCGGACCCAGCGAGTCCAGCACCTCCCGCACGGCCTGGTGGAACTCCACCTCGCCCGGATTGCGGCTCACCACCGACTGGTAGACTTCTTCCAGGCGTTCCTCGTCAGTAGCCACGCGTGTCCCTCTCGTCCCTGCGGAAGCAGCAGACGGCGCGCCGGAACGCGGCCGCCTGACTCCGAACTCGTTCGACGGGTGTCGCGCCCCGCAGCGCGGGGAAGAGGCTCATACGCCTCTCATGAGCGCCCGCACCACGCCATCCTCCGACAACCAGGCCGTGAGCGCGACGTTCGAGGCGCCCGTGCTAACACAAACGCATTAGCCGGATTCCGCCCGATCGCGCTGCCTCGTACCCCCTCGGCTCACGCCGGGACGCCTCGCGCCGGCCTCCGAAGCACCGAGGCGGGCCGAGGTTAGGCCACGGGCGGCAGCAGGTCGGAGGCGGTCAGGTCCAGGGCGAACGCCAGCGCGGTGAACGTGGAGAGCGGCACGTCCCGCTTCCCCACCTCGTAGTTGGAGAGCGCCGCCTGCGTGATGCCGATGCGACGCGCCAGCACCGCCTGCGTCAGCCCCTGGGCCAGTCGCGCGCGCCGGATGCGTCCGCCGACCTCGCTCGGGAGCGACTCGCGCACCCGCCAGACCTGGAGCGTCATCCCCGCCTCCTCCCGCGCTGAAGCCCGGCACGCCTGGCCCTTCGGCCGTGGCCCACGGGCGGCTGCGTCATGATTACAATCCCTACGCATAACATTGTGTGTGCCACTATAGGTTCCACGCCACCCGTTGTACACGACGGAGCACGGCGGCAAGCGAGGGAGGCCCCGTGCGTCAGCAAGACCGCCGAGCCACGACGTGCGCGGCCATCCTGCACGCCGCCGAGGAGGAGTTCGGACGCCTCGGTTTTGGCGAGGCGGCGCTGGAGTCCGTCGCCGCGACAGCGGGGGTCTCCCGCGGCGCCCTCTACCACCACTTCCGGAGTAAACGCGCACTGTTCGAGGCGGTCTACGTCCGCACGGAGCGCCGTCTCTGCGATGCTGCGGTCGAGGCGTACCGCCGCGCCGAGGGCAACCGCCTGGAGGCGGCGCTGGCCGCCTACAGCGCCGGGCTGCTCGCCCCGGGCGTGCGGCGCATCGCCTTGCTCGACGTCACCGTCGCGCTGGGCCGCACCCGCGCCCGCGAACTGCGACGCGAGATCACGCTCGGACGGCTGGAGCAGGAACTGCGCGGACTGGGCGTGGCGCTGGACATGACGCACGCGCGTCTCGTCTTCGGCGCGGTGACAGAGGCCTCGTGCTTCGCGGCGGAGTCGGACACGCTCGAGCGTTCGATGAGCACGATCCTCCGGCTGGTGGCGGGCGCGCGGCCAGCGGCCCCGTAGCCCCGCGCCCCTCCCTCCACCGCCCGTCGGTGATGCTTCCGTCACGGCGAAGGCGTCCCGTCCTGCGTATCGTGGGAGGTGGAGTCGTGGGGGTGGAGGTAGCCGTGGACGCCAGCATCGAAGCCCGCACGCGTGCGATCGGTCGGGACCTCCTCGACCACATCGAGGGGCACCGGCCTCGCGCGGCAGGGCGCCTGCAGGACTGGCTACTGACCGACGCCCTGAAGGACGACGCGTTCCGCACGCGCATGCTGCGCTTCGTCGACGTGTTCGCGGCGGTCGAGGCCTCCGGCGATGCCGAAGAACTGCACCGCCTGCTGGGTGAGTACTTCCGCGGCGACCTGGACGGCGTCCCCCGCGCGTTGCGCTGGATGTTGCGCCTGGGCCGCGACCAGAAGGTGCCGTCGCTGGCGGTGCAGCAGGCCGTGCGCCGCTCCGTCACCTTCTTCGCCTCGCGCTTCATCGTCAGCCCGGACGAGCGCGCAACGCTCCGCCTGGCGAGCGACCTGGTGGAGCGCGGCCGCTACCCCTCCTTCGACCTGCTCGGCGAGGCGGTGCTGAGCGAGGCGGAGGCCGAAGCCTATGTCGACCGGTACCTGCGGTTGATCTCCGACCTCGCGGGCCACCCGCTCGCGCACGAGGTCACGCCCGGAGGGCTACCGGCGTTGCAACTGTCGCTGAAACTCTCCTCGCTCACCCACCGCTTCACACCCCTGGACGTCCTTGGCTCCATCGAGCGCGTGGAGCCGCGCCTCACGCGCATTGCGCTGGCGGCAAGGGAGGCGGGCGTGGGCGTCTGCGTGGACGCCGAGCAGTACGAGGTGCGCGACGTGGTGTGGGGCGCATTCCGGCGCGTCTTCGCGCCCGATGGCACGCCCGATGGTACGCAGGGCGCCGAGCGCACAGAGGCCGCTCGCGGCCCCCTCGCCACGTGGGACGGCGCCGGCATCGTGGTGCAGGGCTACCTCCGCGACGCCGACACCCACCTGGACGAGGTGGTCGAGGCCGCCCGCGCGCGCGGCGTCCCCTTCCAGGTGCGCCTGGTGAAAGGCGCCTACTGGGACTACGAGACCATCCACGCCGCCGCCAACCGCTGGGCGCCGCCCGTCTTCCAGGAGAAGGCCGGCACCGACCGCATGTATGAGTCGCTCCTGGTCCGCCTCGTGGACGCCGCCGGCCTCGTCCATCCCGCGGTCGCCAGCCACAACCCGCGCGCGCACGCACTGGCCGAGGCGCTCGCGGAGTCCAGGGGGCTCGCCCCCGGCGCGGTGGAGCACCAGACGCTGCACCGCACGCTGGACGCGCTGAGCGACGCCCTGGCCGAGCGCGGATGGTCCGCGCGCGAGTACGTGCCGGTGGGGGACCTCATCCCGGGCATGGCGTACCTGGTGAGACGCATCCTGGAGAACTCCTCCCAGTCCGGCTTCCTCACCAGCGCCCGCACCGGCGAGGACCTGGAGGCAGCCCTCGCCCCGCCCGCCCAGACGCCCGACCCGGTGGAAGTCCCCCCGGACGGCACGCCCTTCGAGCGTGCACCCGCCGCACGATGGTTCGACAGCACCTTCCGCGCGGACTTCCAGGCCGCCCTCGCCGCCGCACAGGCCGAACCTCCGGTGCGCCACCCCCTCCCCGAGGAGATCCCCGGCGACACGTGGGTGACCGTCATGGCCCCCTCGCACCCGGACGGCCCACCCCTGGGCGAGGTGCAGCACGCCAGCCCGCAGGGCATGCGCATCGCCGTGGACCGGGCGCAGGCGGCGCAGCGAGCGTGGGGCGCGCTCGCCGTCGGCGAGCGTGCCGCGGCACTGCGGCGGGCGGCGGACCTGCTGCACGCGGACGGCCACCGCATCGCCGCCGCCGTCGTGCGCGAGGGCGGTCGCGACCGCGCCGGCGCGTGGGCGGAGGTGGAGGAGGCGGTGGACTTCCTGCGCCTCTACGCACAGGCGGCGGAGTCGCTCTGGGCCGAGCACCACGAGGTGATCGCCCCGCACGGCGTGGTCGCCGTGATCCCGCCGTGGAACTTTTCCCTCGCCATACCCACGGGCATGGCCGCGGCCGCGCTGGTCTGCGGCAACAGCGTGGTGCTGAAGCCAGCGGAGCACACGCCGCTGATCGCCCTCCGCCTGGCGGACGTCCTCCACCAGGCCGGCGTGCCCCGGGACGTGATGCAGTGCGTGCCCGGCAAGGGCTCATCCGCCGGCAGCGTGCTGGTGGAGGACGCGCGCGTGGGCATGGTCTCCTTCACCGGCTCGCGCGGCGTGGGCACGTGGATGCACGAGGCCGTCGCCCAGACCCCGAGCCCGGACGGGCGGCCGCGGGCGCTCGTGGCGGAGATGGGCGGCAAGAACCCCGCCCTGGTCTTCGGCGACGCCGACATTGACGAAGCGGTGGACGGCGTCCTGCGTTCCGCCTTCGAACACGCGAACCAGAAGTGCTCCGCCGTCTCGCGCGTCCTCGTGCAGCGCTCCGTGTACCCGCACTTCCGCGACCGCCTGGTGGAGGCCGCGCGTTCGTGGCGCGTGGGCCCGGCCGAGGACTCCCGCACGGCCATCAACCCCGTGATCGCGCCCGAGGCCGCGCACCGCCTGGCGGAGGCCGCCGACCGAGCGCGTGAGGAGGGCCGGGTGCTCCTCGACGCCTTCGGCCCCGTCCCCGGCACGCTGCTGCACGGCCCGCTGATCGTGGAGATCGAGTCGGCAGCGGCGCTCACGGCACAGACGGCCACGGAGGAGTTGTTCGGCCCCATCCTCGCCCTCATCCCCTTCGACGACGCGGCCGACGCCTACCGCGTCGCCAACGGCACCGGGTACGGCCTGACCGCCGGCCTCTTCTCCCGCAGCCCCTCCCGCATTGAGGAGGCCGCCCGATGCATCGAGGCGGGGCATCTGTACGTGAACCGCACCACCACGGCGGCGCGGCCGGGCATCGAACCGTTCGGCGGCATGCACTTCTCCGGCACCGGCCCCAAGGTGGGGCACCGGGACTACCTCTGGGCCTTCGTCCGCCGAACGGACGCGCCGCCCGTGGACGAGGACGTCTCCCCCGCGCCGCCACCCCACCCGCCGGCCCGCCTCGAAGCCGTGGAGCCGTGGGATGTACCGCTGCACGCACGCATCGAGGCGGTGCGCAGCGCCGCAGCACGGGTGCCCCCGGCGCTCGCGGAGTCGCTGCTGGCGGCCGCGGACGCTGCCCGGCGCGAACTCGGCGAGGCGGCAGAGACGACGCAGGCCGCCGGCCAGGACACGCGCATGCGCTACGACCTCGCCCTCGGACGGGGAGTACTGCGGGCCACGAGGGCGGACGCCGCTTGGTGGCTCGCCGCCGCCGTGCTCGCCGGCAACGCCGTCACCGTCGTGGACTCGCCCGCCCTCGCGGAGACCGTGGACGCGCTGCATGCAGCCGGCGTCCCCCGCTCCGCCCTCGCGATCACCGAGGGCGACTCCGCCCGGTTCGTCCACCTCGCCGGTGGCGCGGACATCGAGTTCGCCGCGTGCGACGGCGGCCCGCTCCGCTCACTCGCGCAGGCCCTCGGCCCAACCGTGCCCGGGCAGCGCAGCCTGAAGGCCATGCTCTCGCCCATCGACGGACCGCAGCCGGGGGAGCCGGGCTTCCTGCGCCGCTTCGCATGGCCGCGCGTCACCGCCATCCGTACCCTCCGCCACGGCGCCGACCTCGGCCTGGCGGTCATGCGCGCGCCGTAACGCGGGCACGGGAGAGGCCCGCCAGGTGGCGGGCCTCACTACTTCCGTCCAGGCGACTGGTTGGGTGCTAGTTGGTCTGCACCAGGTCGGCCGAGTAGAGGCGCCAGGCGCGTTGCTCGTCCGTGGCGCCAGGGATGTCCGCCGTGTGGTGCAGGACGATCTCACCCTCGAAGACCTGGAGTGTGCCGTCGTCCAGCGTGGCGGTGACCACCACGGGGACAGGGATGTAGCGCTGGCCCGCTCCGGGGTCGATGCGGCCGGGCTCGCCCACATCCACGGCCACGGAGGCCGTGTCCACGTAGCCGTCGGTGAACTCCTGCACGGTCTGGCCGTCCGGGGCGTGACGCCACAGATCGTACGCGTCCGCGTACTCACCGGCGTCCAGCAGCGCGAAGTACGCCTCCACCACGGCCACGGCGTCCTCCGCCGTCTGCTCACCGTCACCCGGCGCGGCCGGCGTCGCGCAGAGCGCCAGGAAGCCGGCCCCGCTGTCCACCTGCGCGGGGAAGAGGGCGTTCACGAAGTCTGGCGCGTTGGGGATATGCACCCACCACCGGCCTTCCTCCGTGATGGAGATGCTGATCACCGGGCAGCCCGCCTCACCGAGGCTGACGTCCAGCGCGTCCGGCGTCACGTCCTGCGTGGCGGTCAGGAGGGCGACCCCGCCTCGCGAGGGCAGGTCGCCGCTGAACGGCGCATCGGGCGCCTGGGCGCCGGCCACGCCCGGCATGACGGCGGCGGCCGCCACCATTGCGAGGGCGGCAAGCGCTGCGAGAGCCGGCGCAAACCAGCGCGGACGCCCCGGCTGATGCGCCCTCGGTGCGGCGGCCGCCCTCAGGGCGTTGCGCGTTGGCCGCGTTGGTATGGACATGCGTCTCTCATTCCCACGGACCCCACTCGCACCACCGTACCGCTGAGCGACTGCCGTACGCGAGCACGCGCCGCACCACACCACACCGCGCTCACTGAGGAGGAGTACCCCCGACAACGTGGAACGCGCGCGGAGTCGGAACGCACCAACATCAACCTGGAGCACCGCCTCGGTGACTTGAGCGCCCTGTACGAGCGTCTCGGCCCTCTCTCTCACTCGACCTGCGTTACGATTTTGTAATACCTCGGCCATTTCCGTTGACGTTTTTTTCGCGCTTCGCCACGATGGCCATGCTGACGCGATCGTCCCTTCCGACCCCTGCCAGGCCTGAGGCGACGCCCCGAGGCTCGACACGCTCGGCGACGTTATGTCGCTACGAGGTCGGATCCGCATGCCCTCCGGGCGTTGGTTCGCTCCCGCCGGCACGAACTCCGAAGCACGGACAGAGGGCACCCGGCGCGGTGCGCACGAGGTGGGAGCGGCACGGATGGCGGGGCGGCGGAACAACGAGGACACACACCCGTCCGAGGCGTCACCAGGGCGACAAGGACGAGGAGTGCAAGGCGCGCCGCCGGCAGGGCGGCGTAGGCTGGGCCGCAGGGCCTTCCTCCGCCTGTGCGGCGCGGCCGCTCCGGCGCTGGCGGCCCCGTGGCTCCTCGGGGCCGACCCGCTCGCCCCCATCACCTCGGCGCGGCGGCCGCACCTGGCGCCGCCGGACGCACCTCGTCACCCCCAGGGGGCCGCGCCGGAGCAGGATCTCGTGCAGGGACTCGTGATGGCGCAGACCAACCCGATCGTCGCCGAGAACTGCCCGGACCCCGCCATCCTGGAGGCGGACGGCGTCTACTACCTCGTCTCCACCACCCACGTGCTCCCGGCCTTCCCCATCCGGCGCTCCACTGATCTCGTGCACTGGGAGCACACCGGGCGCCACATCTTTACGAGGGAGAACCGCCCCTCCTGGGCGCGCGACCATTTCTGGGCGCCGGAGTTACACCGCGTAGCCGGCCAGTACGTCGCCTACTTCACGGCACGCTCCACCCGTACGGGACGCCTCTGCATCGGCGCCGCCACGGCGCCCGCTCCGGAGGGCCCCTACGCCGACATCGGCGGTCCGCTGCTCTCTGAGCGTGTGGCCGTCCTGGACCCCACGTTCTTCCGAGACGACGACGGGCGGCAGTACCTGTACTGGAAGATGGACGGCCCCTCCAGCCCGGCGGGCCCCATCTGCGTCCAGGAACTTCGCCCGGACGGCCTCGGCTTCGCAGGGCCTCGGCGCGAGGTGGTGCGAGACGACATCGCGTGGGAGGGGGCGCTGGTGGAGGCGCCTGCCGTGGTGAAGCGCGGCGGGTACTACTACCTGTTCTACAGCGGCGGCGCGTACGACACGCCGCACTACGCCGTGGGCGTCGCCCGCTCGTCCTCGCCGGTGTCCGGGTTCGAGAAGCGCGGCGAACCGATCCTGCGCGGGAGCGGACGGTGGAAGGGCCCCGGCCACAACGCCATCGCCTCGTTCAAGAGCGACGACTACATCGTCTACCACGCCTGGGAGGGCGACCGCTTCCGCGACGTCCGTCCCGCCCTGCTGGAGCGCATCACCTGGAGCGCGGACGGCTGGCCCCAGGTCAACGACGGACTCCCCTCCGGCGATCCGCCGCAGTCCGGTTAGTCCGCACCCGCCGGCGAGGGGCTTCGCGGCTAACGGTGCGACTCAGCCCGAGAGCAGCGTTCGCGCCTTGCCGCCCGGCGCCGAGGTGACCATCTCCAGCAGGGTGCGCGTCACGTTCGGCTCCAGGCCCTCCGTGTGGCCCTTGTCCAGCCGCACCACGTCCGCAATCACGTGACCGCCTCGGGCGTTCGGGTAGACATAGACCTCCGCCGTGCCCGGCCTGGGGATGAGGCCCCAGGCCGGTGTAGAGCGGCCCTCGCGTGAGGAATCGTAGATCTGGCCGGGCTCCTCGTCCGTCACGTCCGGTCTTCGCTCGCGCGGGCCCGCGCCGTACTTCTCCGCCCACGGCGAGGTCTGCGGCAGGGCGACGATCTCGTGTTCGCCGGTGGCGAAGATGAAGGAGATGTCAGCGTCCACCTCTGCCGCACGCCCTGGCCGAGGGCCGCTGCCCCGCTCCGGCTGCGGCATCCCCACACGCACCGGCGCAAAGAACGACTCCGGCAAGTCCACCGGGCCGATGCGGCCGCCGGACAGGCTGAGCCAGCCGTCCACCCGCTGCGCGAAGTAGTCCGTGTTCAGGAGCCGGTTGGAGGTCATCCCGCCCTGGGAATGCCCCACCAGCCAGAATGACCGGATGCGATCCACCCCGTACCGCCCGAAGACATACTCCACGATGTTGCGCAGGTGCTCATCGTCCGCCTCGCCCACCCAGCGGCGCGAGGGCTCCTTCGTGGCGGCGGACGGCGTGGCCACCACCAGCCGGTAGCGCTCCTTGAAGTCGACCGCCGGGAAGTAGAGGCGCTGCCAGTGCCCCACGGAGCCGCCGCCGTGCAGGCTCAGCAGGAAGACCACCTGCTCGTCCGGCTCCAGATCGTCCGGGTCGTCCAGGTAGAACTTGCGTCCCGTGTGCTCGTCCACCGCCGTGATGCTGCCCATGCTGCCCCCACTCTCCGAGGCGTCCCTGCCTCTCAGCGGCGACACCGTAACGATTCGGGGGAAGTCTGTGGAGACGCCGGATGACAGGACCTACCCGCGCAGGGCCTCGTGCGCCGCGTCGCCCCAGGAGAAGAGGGCCACCGCCAGGTGCCCCACGGGGGCGCGCTGGGCCAGGTAGCGCTGCACCTCCGCGAGGACGATGTCGCCGGGGTAGAGGTCGCTCGGCGCCAGCCGGCGGAGCGAGAGGCTGCGAGGCGCCTCGACGTGCGCGTCGTCGGTCGGGGCGAGCGCCTCCGCGGTCGACGGGGCGCCCGCCGTCGAGAGGGCCAGGTCGAAGTGCGCGATGCCCCAGGGACGCCGCGTAGCGCCCACGGTTTCGCGGCACCATCCCATCACGGCGGCGGCCAGCGCCTCTGGCCCCGTGGGAGCGCCCTCGTGATGCGGGAACCAGTCGCGCAGGTAGACGCCCGTGCCCGAGGCGCGCGCGCGTCGCAGGCGCTGCAGCAGGTCTTTCGGGCGCGCCTGCGTCCGCGGCTGGATCAGAAAACTGAGCATGACAACACCCCCCGGAGCGTGTCTCTGACGCTACCGAGGGGTGCCGTCCGGAACCACCGCGTATGACAAAACCGTCACACGAGGGCAGCCCGTCATGCACGCGGCATGCGGGCTGCCCTTCGTGGGGCCGCTGCGCGCCTGCTAGCGCATCGGCTCCGTGCCCGGACGGGCGGTCGAGGTGGTCGTGGTGCGGGCCGTCCTCGCCTCCACGAGGCGGGCCAGGTAGTCCGCCTCCATGGCGGGCGACGGCTCCGTGGCGTACGCCGCAGCGGTGACCACGCTGAAGAGGATGGAGGCCATGCCCCAGAGCACGCCGTCCGTGGCTACGTACTCATCCCCGATCACGCCAAAGCCCACCAGCAGGGCGATGGCGCCCAGGACCACGGTGACGGCCGCCAGCACATATGCGGTCATGCGCGTGGCCGACCGGGTGTCCTCCGTACGAATGGTGCGCGAACTGTTCATCGCCAGGGCCAGGACGGCAGCGGCGAATGCTGGCAGCATCCACAGGATGCCCTCCCAGAAGTCGCTCTGGACCGCGGCCTGCAGTCCTCCCGCGTCCCCGATGCCGGGGATGTCCACCCCCTCCGGCCCCACGATGCCGAAGCCTCGCAACAGACCGATTGCGCCGAGTACCACCGCGATCAGGGCAAAGATCCACCCGATGCCGCGCTCGGCCATGGCCGTGCTCATGTCAGGTTCCTGGTAAGCCATCTTCTGTTCCTTACTCGCGGACCTCGGCTGTCCAGAGGGGCACCCTGAGGCCGCGTGACGTGTCGCTTGGTCCGAGGGTAGGCACCAGCGCGTACGACGCCGTGACGGGCATGGGTAGAGCCGTCACAACGCGCTATCGAGCGCGGAGGCGGGGAGGCGCGGAGAAGAGCGGGGAGCGGGGAGGGCGGACCGAATCTGGGCGAAACGGACGAAGTCGTCAGAGTCCGGCCGCGAGCGCCGCCGAACCTACAGGCGACGCCTCCCCCCCCGTGGTCCTCCAGGTAGACGCAGACCTGGTCACCCCGATGAACCATCCCGTGTCGGTGCCGTTAGGATGTGCGAAGAGGGAGGCTTCTCGTGTTCAAGACACTCGCCTTCGGCCTCGCCGGAGGTTTCCTCGGCATTGCGACCGCAGGCATCATGCCGGTGGTGGTCGCCATCCTGACGGCCTTCGGCGGCGCCAGCGCGATCGTGGGGTTCGGGGCCTGGCGCGCCTTCCGCAAGATGCGCCGCCGCCGCGAGGCGCGCCGCCACGCCGCCGCCACCGCAGGCGGGCCGCCCGTGGCGCTGCCTCCACCCGTCCAGGCCACGAACTAGCCCCGGAACGTCCAGCCACGCAGCACGAGGAGCCACGCATGCCCAGGATGTCCCCCGATCTGCTGGCACACTTCCTGCAAGAACCGTTCGTCGGGGTGATCGCCACGCTCCGACGTGACGGCCGCCCATACACCGTCCCCGTGTGGTGGCTCTGGCACGAGGACGGCTTCTGGATCACCGGCACCTCCAACCGCGTGTGGTGCAAGCAACTGATGCACGACCCTCGCGCTTCGCTCTGCATCGAGGCGGGGGCGCCCATGCCAGGCCACGTGGGCGTGGACGGCACGGCTACGCCCTACGAACTCCCCGGCCACGACATCTGGCCCGTCTCCCGCATGCTCGCGGAGAAGTACGTCGGCCGTGGCGATCCAGCAAGGGCCGCCGCGGTGGAGGCCTTCTTCGCCAACATGCAGACGGAGCCGCGCCTCCTCTTCCGACTGGAGCCAGAGGTGTGGCGCGCGATCGACATGAGCGTCTACCAGGGCAAACGCGCCGACCGAGAGTTTCAGGCTGGCGGTGATTCCGAGGCCTGACGGCCGCACGGCCCATCGCGTACGTCGTACGATCCGCCTCGAAACACAGGAGGCCGCTCCATGACCACTACCCCTCCTCCGGACGACCCTCAGGACGGAGTCCCGTCCGAGGCGCCGGACCTGCGTGCGGAGCAAGTGGCGCCTCGAGCGGACGCGCAGCCCGGCCAGCCGCCGCCGGCAGCCGAGGGCGGCAGGCGACTCTACCGGTCGAAGAGGGACTCCTGGTTCGGCGGCGTCGCTGGCGGCCTCGCCGACTACTTCGACGTTGATCCGACGCTGGTCCGCATCGCGCTGGCCGTGATCGCGCTGCTGAGCAACGGGCTCGGCGTCCTGGCGTACATCGGCGCGTGGATCATCATTCCGGAGGAGCCTTCCGGTGCGGCAGCCGACCATGGGGGGACGGAACGCGGCGACCGAGCCCGAGGGCGCGGTCGGGGCCGCAGCAGCAGCAGCGGCATCATCTGGGGCTTCCTCCTCGTGCTGGTCGGCGTGGTGTTCCTGCTCTCGCAGTTGGACATCGACCTCGACCTGGACTTCTCGCTGTGGGCAGTGGTGACGGCGGCCGCGCTCATCCTGGTCGGCCTGTTCATGGTGGTGGAGGCACGCCGAGGCCTGAACGGCGGCCTGCTGGCGCTGGCGCTGATCCTCACCGCCGTGCTGGGGGTCAGCCGCATCGCGGACGTCAGACTGGACATCGACGGCGCGTTCGGCGAGTCCCACGTGGTGGTGAACAACCTGGAAGAACTGGACTCCTCCTACTCCTACGCCTTCGGTTCACTCACGGTGGACCTCCGCCGCCTGGACGTGCCCGCTGGCGAGACCGTAGAGGTCGAGGTGAGCGTGGTGTTCGGGCAGGCGACCGTGCTCCTGCCCGCTGGCGTGCCCGCGCGGCTGGACGTGAACTCCGTCTTCGGATCCATCGAAGGCCCCAACGTGTCCACCAGCGGCATCCTCAATAGCCGCACCTACACGCCGCCCGGCTGGGCCGAAGCGGACCGGCGGATGGACATTGAACTCTCCAGCGTCTTCGGCCAGGGGAAGGTGGACTGATGGCGCCGAAACCTGACGAGCCCCGCGAGCGCGGCGACCGCTTCGACCTCGGGGCGGCGCTGGCCGGCGTGACCTTCGCCGTGCTGGGCGTGCTGTTCCTGCTGGACGCCACGGACATGGCCACACTGCGCTTCGAGATCATCCTGCCGGCCATTGCCATCGCCCTTGGGGCGTCCATGATCCTGGGCGCGCTGCTACGCGACCAGCGCTCCGGATAGCACCGCCGGTGCAGCCTCCGGGCCGCGTCTGCGGTGCGTGAATACGGGATCGTCTCGCCCCTGGCGGCAAGACGCTGAGCAACCCTATGCGGGCGTGGCATAATCCCCACGATGATCGCGGGGCTGCCCAGGCGCACGAGTCACCTCGTGACGTGCGGGCACGGGCCCCTGACCCATCTCATTCGCGCGCCGGGACCGCAGCGGAGGCTCGACGGCCACGAGGCTGGCCCGGTACGCGCTCAGAGAGGATGCCGGATGCAGGCTGTCAGATATGCGCGTGCCACCTCCGTGGACCAGGCGGTGCAGATGCTCCGCGACGGCGGCGAGGAGGCTCGGGTGCTCGCCGGCGGGACGGACGTCATCGTCCTGGCGCGGGAACGGCGACGGGACATCGACCTGTTCGTCGACATCAAGCACATCCCGGACGTCATGGGCATCACCTATGACGCCTCAGACGGCCTGACGGTGGGGGCGGCCACGCCGCTCTACCAGGTCTACGGACACCCGGACGTGCAGGCCCACTACCCGGCGCTGGTCGCCGCCTCCCACGTGATCGGCGGCACGGCCATCCAGGGGCGCGCCTCGCTGGGGGGTAACCTCGCGAACGCCTCGCCCGCCGCGGACAGCATCCCCGCGATGATCGTGCTGGACGGTGTGGCGCGTATCGCCGGCCCGGGCGGGCGCCGCGAGGTGCCCATCGCCGAGTTCTGCACCGGGCCCGGGCGCAGCGTGCTGGAGCCGGGAGAGTTCATCGTCACGCTGCACTTCCCGGCGCCCGCCGCCAACAGCGGCTCCGCCTGGGAGCGCTTCATCCCACGGAACGAGATGGACATCGCCGTGGTGAACGCCGCGGCCGTGATCACCCTGGACGGCGACGTGGTGCAGGACGCCCGGCTCGCCCTCGGCGCTGCGGCCCCCACGCCGCTGCTGCTCACGGACGCCGCGCAGGCCCTGGTCGGCCGCCGCCTGGACGACGTCAGCATCGAGGCCGCCTCCGCGGCCGCCTCCGCCGCCGCGCAGCCCATCACGGACATGCGCGGCTCCATCCAGCAACGCAAACACTTGGCGGGCGTCCTCACGGCGCGCGTCGTCCGCGCGGCCGCCGCACGCGCCCGCAACGAGGGTTAGGCCGAGGGTTAGGCGAGGAATAGACATGACCACAGAAGCAACGGGCGCCTCCGGCGCCAGCGAGCAAATCGTCATCACCGCAAACATCAACGGCGACGAGAGGTCGTGGCTCTCCTCCAGCCGCGACTCCCTGCTGGAGGCGCTGCGCGAGCGCCTGGGCATGACCGGCTCCAAGGAGGGCTGCAACAACGGCAACTGCGGCGCATGTTCCGTCATCATGGACGGCCGCCTGGTGAACTCCTGCCTGGTGATGGCCGCGGAGGTGGAAGGTTCCACCATCACCACGGTGGAGGGCATGGCGCAGGGCGAGCAACTGCATCCCCTGCAGCGCGCCTACCTGGACGAGGCGGCCCTGCAGTGCGGTATCTGCACCCCGGGCTTCCTCATCGCCTCCAAGGCGCTGCTGGACCAGAACCCCAGCCCCACGGAGGAGGAAACCCGCTTCTGGCTGGCCGGCAACCTCTGCCGCTGCACCGGCTACGACAAGATCATCCGCGCGGTGGACATCGCCGCGAACGAGATGAAGGAGGCCTAGATGGTTGCCACCCCTGAGAAGGCGCCCGGCACGAAGCCGGAGTACCGCGTCATTGGCACCAACCCCGTCCGCCCCGACGGGGTGGACAAGGTCACCGGCCGCGCCGAATACGGCGCGGACATCCGCCTGGAGGGCATGCTCTACGGCGCCGTCCTCCGCAGCCCGCACGCGCACGCGCGCATCGTCAGCATCGACACGTCGAAGGCGGCGGCGCTGCCAGGCGTGAAGGCCGTCATCACCAACGCGGACTTCCCCCGCCCGGAGGAGGGCACGCTCGACCTGGGCGAGGGCTCCGCGAACCCGGTCTGGCTGGTGGAGAACGTGCTCGCCGGCACCAAGGTGCTCTACCACGGGCACGCCGTCGCCGCCGTCGCCGCCACCGACCTCCACGTCGCGGAAGACGCGCTCGCCCTCATCGACGTGGAGTACGAGGTGCTGCCGCCGGTCATCGACGTGCGGGACGCCATGCTAGCGAACGCGCCCGTCCTGCTGGAGGACCTGCGCACCAACGTGCGCGCGCGGGGCGTGGACACGCCCACAGACGTGCCCACCAACATCGCCATGCACATGCGCATCGAGAAGGGTGACATCGAAGCCGGCTTCGAGGCCGCGGACGTGGTCCTGGAGCGCGAGTACACCACGAGCCAGTTCCACCAGGGCTACATCGAGCCTCAGAACGGCACGGCCATCTGGAACCACGACGGCCAGATCACGGTGTGGACGTCCACGCAGGGCGCCTTCGCCGTGCGCGGCCAACTGTCCGCGTTGCTGCGGGTCCCGGAGTCGCGCATCAAGGTGGTGCCGATGGAGATCGGCGGCGGCTTCGGCGGGAAGATCCCCGTCTACCTGGAACCGCTGGCCGCCGTGATGTCTCGGAAGACCGGGCGGCCGGTCAAGATGTGGATGCCGCGCGCGGACGTGATCCGCGCCACCGGCCCCACCTCCGCCACGTACAACCGCGTCAAGGTCGGCGCGAAGCGTGACGGCACTATCACCGCGGCGGAGGTCTACCTCGCCTTTGCGGCCGGCGCCTACCCCGGCTCCCCCGTGGGCGCCGGTGCGCTCTGCGCCCTGGCCCCCTACAGCATCGACAACCAGCGCATCGACGCGTTCGACGTGGTGACGAACACGCCGAAGACGGCCGCCTACCGCGCGCCGGGCGCGCCGCAGGCGGAGTACGCCGTGGAGGCCACGCTGGACGAACTGGCGGAGATGCTCCAGGTGGATCCCATGGACCTGCGCCTGAAGAACGCAGCGCACGAGGGCGCCACGAACTCCGTGGGCCAGCCCCTGCCCCGCATTGGCGCTGTGGCGGTGATGCAGGCGGTGAAGGACCACCCCCACTACACCTCCGAACTCCAGGGCGAGGACCGCGGCCGAGGCGTGGCGCTGGGCTTCTGGTTCAACGGCGGCATGGAGTCGTCCTCCAGCGCCACGGTGAACTCGGACGGCACCGTCAGCCTGATCCTGGGCTCCACGGACATCGGCGGCACGCGCGCGTCGCTGGCCATGCAGTTGGCGGAGACGCTGGGCGTGACCATGCAGGACGTGAAGCCGCAGGTGACGGACACGGACTCCGTGGGGTGGACGGGCGTGACCGGCGGCAGCCGCACCACCTTCGCCGGCGGCTGGGTGGCCTACGAACTCGGCCAGGAGATCCGCCGCCAGGTGGTGGCCCGCGCCGCCCGCATCTGGAACATCGAGGCGGACCAGGTCACCTACAACGACGACGGCGCCGTCACCGGCCCCGACGACGACGAGGGCAAGCCGCGGCGCTTCACGTTCCGTGAGATCGCGGGCCAGTTGCAGCGCACCGGCGGCCTCATCGCCGTCTCCTCCACCGTCCGCAAGAACACGCAGGGCGCGGCGTACGCCGGCCACATCGTGGACCTGGAGGTGGACCGGGAGACGGGCAAGGTCACCATCCTGCGTTACACGGCCATCCAGGACGTGGGCACCGCCATCCACCCCGCCTACGTGGAAGGCCAACTGCAGGGCGGCGCCGCGCAGGGCATCGGCATGGCGCTGCACGAGGAGTACGTCTACGACGACGAGGGGCACCTGGTGAACGCGTCGCTGCTGGACTACCGCATGCCCGTCGCCAACGACCTGCCGATGATCGACACGGTGCTGGTGGAGGTGCCGAACCCCGGCCACCCCTACGGCGTCCGAGGCGTGGGCGAAGCGCCCATCGTCCCGCCCATGCCGGCGATCCGGAACGCGATCTACGACGCGATCGGCGTGCGCATGTACCACACGCCCATGTCGCCCACGCGCATCCTGGCGGAACTGCTGCCGAAGGAGTAGCGGAGAGTGGCCACGGTCCACATCCCCGCCCACTGGCGTGAACACACGGACGGCCGGGCCACCGTAGAGGTGCCCGGCCGTTCGCTTGGCGCGCTCGTCGACAACCTCGGGCGGGAGTTTCCCGCGCTGGGCGCGATCCTCCTGGACGAAGGCGCGCTCCGAGGCGAGATCGCAATCGCCATCAACTCCGTCATTACGGAGAACGGCGCCCTCGAACCGGTCGAGGACGGCGACGAGATCTTCCTGTTGCCCGCCATTGCCGGCGGCGCTGCGCGCGGCTGAGAGGTTCGGGTGGCCGGGGGCCTTGTCAGACGGTTCCCGGTTCTCCTAGAGTTACGTCGCGACCGAACATTAGAACTGTTCACGTGAGCAGACGCATGCAGTGAGGTCGAGACGATTCGGGGGCAGCATGCCTGAACCCGCCCGCAGACGCCCGGCCGGCAAGACCACCTCTCGCCGTGACCTGCTGCGCATCAACCTCAACCGCTCCACGCCCGAAGAACTGGCGCAGGCCGTGCAGGCGCTCCTGGAGCACGCCAACGCCCCCGCGGAGGAGCGCGTGGACCTGCTCGCCCGCGCGCTGGTGGTGGAGGCGCTCCGCCCCTACTGGACCGGGTCGCGCTCGCCTCAGCAGGCGCACGAGGCGCTCCTGGCCACAGACCCCGAACTCGCCGCCATCATCGAGGCCATCGCCCCCATGCTGCTCGGCCGCACGGAGGTGCGCGAGCACGCCGGCGCCGCCATCGCCAGCATCGAGGCGCTCCTGGGGCTGGACGCGCCCCCGGAGCCCGCAGCGGAGTAGGTGGAGCCGCCGCTGAGGCCTGCCAGTGCCCGCTCCGCACAGACCCTATACTGATCGATAGTCAGTCGTGCGTCTTCGGCCACCCGGTGGCCGCAGAGCGGCGCGGTCTGACTCGGGGTCGCCTCGGGCTACCGCATCATCCCGGGGTCATCAAGAGGAGCGCGCAGCATGGCCCGAGCCATTTGGCGTGGCGCGATCTCGTTCGGGATGGTCTCGATCCCGGTGAAGTTGTACAGCGCCACGGAGAGCAAGGACGTCTCCTTCCGGCAACTCGCCGGGGAGGACCTGAAGCCCATCAAGTACCTGCGCTGGTCCCCCACACTCGACCGGGAGGTCGAGTACGGCGAGATCAAGAAGGGGTACGAGTACGCCAAGGACCAGTTCGTGATCCTGGAGGATGAGGACTTCGAGAACCTCCCCGTCCCCAGCAAGCACACGATCGCGATCACCCAATTCGTCCAGGCGTCTGAGATCGACCCGATCTACTACGAGAAGCCCTACTACCTGGATCCGGACGACGCCGGCAAGAAGCCCTACACCCTGCTCCTGCGTGCCCTGGAGGAGAAGGACCTGGTGGCCATCGGCAAGTTGGCCATCCGTCAGAAGGAGCAGTTGGTGGCCATCCGCCCGCAGGATGGCCACCTGACCGTGGAGATGCTCCTCTACCCGGACGAGGTGCGCCCCTACGAGGGCAGCGACGTGTCCGACGTGGAGGTCTCCCAGGAGGAGATGAAGATGGCGTTCGCGCTCATCGACATGCTCCACGAGCCCTTCGACCCCGAGCGTTACAAGGACGAGTACCGCGAGGTCTTGATGAACATGATCACCACCAAACTCGAAGGGGGCGAGGTGGTCACGGCGGCGGCGGAGGAAGCGCCGACGCAGACCGTGGACCTCATGGCCGCCCTGCGCGCCAGCATCGAGGCCACCCGGTCGCGTAAGTCCTCCAGCGACAGCGAGAAGGCCGAAGCCACCGCGGCCGCTGACGACACCGAGGGCGAGGACGCGGAAGCCGAGGAGGCCCCCAAGAAGGGCCGCAAATCCACGGCCAAGGCCGGCACTCGCACCACCAAGAAGAAGAAGACGCCCGCCCGCTAGGGGCGTCCCCGGGGCCCTGGAGCGGCTGACCGATGCCCGCGCGACGTTCGAAGAAGGCCGCACCCACGGACACGGGACAGCCCGAGGCCGGCACGTCCACCGGCCTCGACCGTTACGAGGCGATGCGGGACTTCGCGCTCACGCCGGAGCCGGCGCCACCGCCGGGTGAACCCGGCACCGGCGGCCGCGACCCGCACGCGCCGCTGACGTTCGTGGTGCAGAAGCACCGCGCCACCCGCCTCCACTACGACCTGCGGTTCGAGGTGGGCGACGGCATGCCCTCGTTCCCCATCCCCAAGGGGCCCTCCACGGACCCGAAGGAGAAGCGCCTGGCCGTCCAGACGGAGGATCACCCGCTGGACTACGCCGTCTTCGAGGGCATCATCCCGAAGGGCCAGTACGGCGCCGGCGAGGTCATCGTCTGGGACCGCGGCACCTACTCCCCGGACGAGGACGGTCCCCTGGTCTTCGAGGATCGAGCCGAAGCGGAGCGCCGCATGCGAGAGGGCATCGCGAAGGGCAAGATCTCGGTCACCATGCGGGGGCACCGCATGAAGGGCTCGTGGACGCTGGTCAAGACGAAGCAGGCGCCCGACTCATGGCTCGCCTTCAAGCACCAGGACGAGGCGGCCACCGGCATCGACCTGGCGGAGGAGTTCCAGGACTCCGTGCTCACCGGCCTCACCATCGCCGACCTGCAGGGCGGCCGGAAATTGCCCTCCATCACCCCGCCGCCGCTCCTGGCGCACGCGTTGACCGGCGCCCGGCGCGCCCCGCTGCCGGACACGGTCGAGCCGATGCAGGCGCGCGAGAGCGCCAGGCCCTTCGACCACCCGGACTGGATCTTCGAGCCGAAACTGGACGGCATCCGCGTCGTCGCCACGCTGGAGGACGGACGGGTGCGCCTCGTCACGCGGCGCGGCAACGACGTCACCGCGCAGTACCCCTCCCTCGCCTCCTCGCTCGCGAGGCAGCCCGCGAATCGCGCCATCTTCGACGGCGAGATCGTGGCCTTCGACGACCGAGGCGTCCCCTCGTTCGAGCGGTTGCAGCAGCGGATGAACCTCACCAACCCGGTGGAGATCCGCCAGGCGGAGAAGGACCACCCGGTGGTGCTTTTCGTCTTCGACCTGCTGTACCTGGACGGCGTGGACATCCGCCGCGTCCCCCTGCGCGGACGCCGGCCCCTCTTGGAGCGCACCCTGATGCCGCAGGCCAACGTCCAACTCGTGGACCAGTTCGAGGTGGACGGCGTCGCCGCCTTCAAGGCCGCTGCCGCACTCGGACTGGAAGGCCTCGTGGCGAAGCGGCGGGACTCGACCTACGTAGGCGGGACGCGGTCCCCGTCCTGGCTGAAGGTGAAGGACCGACGGACGGACGACTTCATCGTGGTGGGCTACACGACGGGGCTGAACTCGCGCGCCACCACCTTCGGCGCCCTCGCCATCGCCACCCGCGACGAGCAGGGCGACCTGGTGCCCGTGGGCCGGGTCGGCAGCGGCTTCGACGAGGGCCTGCTGAAGCGCCTGCGCGCGCGCCTGGACACCATGGTGGTGGACACGCCGCCGCTGACACTGCCCCCGGAACTGCGCAAGGACGTGACGTTCGTGCGGCCGGAGATGGTGGTGGAGGTGGAGTACTCCCAGATCACCGCAGACGGCAACCTGCGCGCCCCCGTCCTCAAGCGCGTGCGCGACGACAAGGCCGCGGCGGCCGTGCGCTCGGTGCCCCTCGTCACGCCGCCGGCCACCGTCAGCATCGAGGACGCCGGGCGGGACGTGCTGGAGCAGATGGAGCGCCTGAAGAAGCAGGGTACGGTCGAGGTGGAGGGCGTCCAGGTCCCCGTCACGAACCTCGACAAGGTCATGTGGCCGCCGTCCGAGGGCCAGCGTGCGCTCACCAAGCGCGACCTCATCGCCTACTACGCACGCATGGCCCCGTACCTGCTGGCGCAGGTGCGAGACCGACCGCTCACCATGACGCGCTATCCCAACGGGATCGAGGGCCAGTTCTTCTACCAGAAGCACGTGGACGACCCGCCGGAGTTCATCGAGACGGTGGAGGTGCACACGGAGAGCGGCGGCGGCGACCAGCAGTACCTGCTGGTCAACAACGTGGCCACGCTCATCTGGCTCGGGCAGATGGCTGACCTGGCGCTGCATACCTCGCTTGCCCGCGTGTCGCCGGAACCGGACGGGCACCACCTGTCGCGGGACTTCACCGGCTCCAGGGCCCAGGTGCAGGACTCGCTCCTGAACTACCCGGACTTCGCCCTCTTCGACCTGGACCCCTACATCTACCGAGGCGACGAGAAAAAGGGCGGCGAGCCCGAACTCAACCGCCGCGCCTTCGAGGCCACGTGCGAGGTGGCCGGTTGGCTGAAGGAACTGCTGGACTCCGCGGGCATGTCCTCGTTCGTGAAGACCTCCGGCGCCACCGGCCTGCACATCTACGTCCCCGTGGTCCGCCGCTACGACTACGACACCATCCGCGAGGTGGCCCACACGCTGGGCGGCTTCCTTGTCCGGTCGCACCCGAAGCAGGTCACCATGGAGTGGGCGACCGAACGACGCAAGGGCAAGGTCTTCTTCGACGCGAACCAGAACGCCCGCAACAAGAACCTGGCCAGCGCCTACTCCCCCCGCGCCAAGCCCGGCGCCCCCGTCTCAATGCCCATGCGCTGGGACGAACTGGGCAAGGTCTACCCCACGGAGTTCACCATCCTCAACGCCCACGAGCGCGTGGCGAAGGTCGGCGACCTGTGGGAACACATCATGGACGCCAAGCATGACCTGGACGCCCTGCTGGGAGAGTGAGAGGCCCTCGCCGCCTCCGCCTCTGCGCAGGGGAGCAGCGTGCTGCGCCCTCATGGGCCCTCGGGGGTGGGGGTGGTGCGAGGACTTCCGAGGCTGGGACCCCTACCGTCCCCGCTCGCGGGCCATGAACGTGCTCAGGGCTTCCCGCTGCTGACCGCTCACCTCGAAGTTCTCTGGCGCGAGCCAAGCCTCCAGGGCTGCGCGGATCGCTGGCCACTCCGCGTCGGTGATGGAGAGCCAGGCCGTGTCGCGGTTGCGCTGTTTCACCACCACGGCGTTCCGGAAGACGCCCTCGAACGTGAAGCCCAGCCGCTCCGCCGCAGCCCAGGAGGGGGCGTTCTGGGCGTGGCACTTCCACTCGTAGCGGCGGTAGCCGTACTCCTCGAAGACGCGGCGCATCATCAGGTACATCGCCTCCGTGGAGGCGGGCGTGCGCTGGAGCAGCGGCGTGTGGTTCAGGTGCCCCACCTCGATCACGCCGTGCTCCGGCACGATACGCAGGTACGAGGCGGCGCCCACGGCCTGCCCGGTGTCCGTCCGGATGATGGCGTAGAACTGCGGATCCGCCATCCTCGCGCTGTCCTCCACCCACGCGCGGTGGGCCGCCTGGTCAGCGAAAGGGCCGTAGGGAAGGTAGGTCCAGTTCCGGCCGTCCGGGTCGTGCTGCTGGGCGTCCCACAGGTCGGCGGCGTGCCGCCCGGCGTCCAGCGGCTCCAGGCGGCAGTAGCGCCCGGCCATCGGCTCCGCCAGGGGGAACGCGCACCCCGTCCAGCCCCCCAGGGGAGCGCCCACCGGCTGGCCGAGGTCGTTCGTGTAGTCAGATGGCAGGCCTGGCATCGAGGCGTTCCCCTTCCGTGAGTGCCGGCGAGCAGCGGATCGTACAAACACAGGCATGTTGGCGCGAGGGGGCCCAACGTCCGTGGCTTCCCGCTCGTGCATTGGGGTTCCCCCTGATTCGGCCGGGCGCTCCGCCCCCATAGCCTCCACGGCATGACAGAGCGCCCGTTCGAAATCCCCCCGTGGGCCCCCATTGCCGCGCTGGTGGCGCTGCTGGTCTGGGCGGTCAGCATCTGGTGGATGGTGGCCCACCTGGACGCGGGCGGCGATGTCCGCGCGCTGGAGGGCGGTGTGGACGCCCTGCACGCCGAGGTGGCCCTGATGGCCGAACGCGTGGAGACCCTCTCCGCAGCCGTGGACACGGTGGAGGCGGAGCGCGACGCCCTGGCAGCCCGCGTCCACGCGGTGGAGGGCGAACTGCAGTCGGCAGCCCTCGTCGCGGCGGTCGCAGCCGAGGCCGCCCGGGAGGCCAACGCGGAGGACAGCGAGAGCCTAGAGCATCACCCCCTCTACACAGGCGGCCGGGACCTCTTCAATTGCCGCTCCTTCGCCACGTTCGAGGAGGCGCAGGAGGCGCTGCGCGTGAACGGTCCCGGAGACCCCAACCACATCGACAGCAACCGCAACGGCATCGCCTGCGAGGATGTGCACCTGCCCTCGGCCGCCACGACCAGCCAGGGGAGCGGCACAACGACACAGAGCGTCATCGCCGAGTAGCCGCGCCCAGCACGGAGGAGCGCCGCGCGGTCGCGCGCGGGTCTCAGTCCAGGCGGCCGCGCACCGCGTTCACCACGGCGATTGCGTCCGAGACCTCCCGTACGTCGTGGACGCGTACCACGTGGGTACCCCACCACGCGGCCAGGCTGTTGAAGGCTACCGTGGCCTCCAGGATGCCGGGCGCCTCCTGGCTGTACGGCTGTCCGGCCAGTTCGGCCAGGAATCCCTTGCGCGAGGCGGATATGAGCACGGGGTAGCCCTCCGCGACCAGGGCCGGGATGTCCCGGAGCAGGCGCGCGTTGTCCTCGGGCGGCCGCCCGAAGCCAAACCCGGGATCCAGCCACGCGTCCACGCCCTGCGCCGCCAGCACCCGTGCCCGCGACACCAGCGAGGCACGCACCTCGGCCTCGATGTTGTCGTAGTCCTGGTTCACCTCGCGGTGGTGCTTGGGCTCGCCGCGCAGGTGCATCACGCAGCCGGGAAGGCCGAAGTCCCGCGCCACCGCCACCATGGCGTCGTCCACGAAGCCGGTGACGTCGTTCAGCAGGTGGACGCCAGCCTCCGCCGCCGCCCGCGCCACCTCGGCCGTCCAGGTGTCCACGGACGTGAGGATGCCCTCCGCCGCGACCGCCTCGATCACCGGGGCCACGCGTTCGATCTCTTCCTGCGGCGTCAGGTCGCGCGCGCCCGTGGCCGTGGAGTGCGCGCCGATGTCCACGATCGCCGCACCGTCCGCCGCCAGTTCGCGCGCGCGTTCCAGGGCGTGCTCCACGCCCACTCGGGAGAAGGCCACGGGGGAGTCATCGGAGACGTTGAGGATGCCCATCACCGCAGTGCGGTTGGTGCAGTCCAGTTCGCGGCCGCGCAGGCGCAGGATCACGGGGGGCCTTCCACTCCCCCCAATTGTACGGCGGGATTGCGGGTGACTCGCACCCCCGCCTAACCTCCCCGGACACACCCTGCCCGCGACGGATCAAGGACACGATGGCCGACGAGCCTGCGCCTGCGCTCGCGATCGAGGGCGGCGCCCCACTCCGCGATGCACCCTGGCCCACTCCTCCCGAGGCGCCCCCCGCGTCCGACGCCGACCCCGTCGGCGCGGTGGAGGCGGCGCTCGCCCAGCGCCTGGACCTGCCGCCGGAGGCCGTGGTGGCCTTCGGCGACGCGGACGAGGCGTACCGAGCCGCCCTCGGCATCGTCTTGCCCTCGGACGGACGCGACGAAGTGATCGTGCCCTCGCTGTACGCCGAGCGGGCGGCGGCGGTGGCACGTGCGGCCGGCTGGCGCCTCGTGCCCGGCGACCTCGAGGCGGACACGGGCGCCCTCTCCGCGCGCGGCCTGGCCCGCGCCGCCGGCGAGCGCGTTGGCCTCGCCGTGGCCACGCACCCCTTCGGCCACCCCGCGACCATGACCGAACTGCACCGCATGGTCCAGGACCGCCAGATACCCATCGTGGAAGACCTGACGGGCGCCCTCGGCGCGTCCCTCCGAGGCGTACCGGCGGGCCGGCTGGCGCACGCTGCGGTGTTCACCGGCCGCCCCGGCCACCCCGTTACGCGCGGCGCATTCGCCATCTTCCCCACGGCGAAGGCCGCCTCGCACGTACGCGCGAACCGCACGAGCGCCCTCGCCGAGTCCGATGCGCGCATCGCCCTGGCCGAGGTGCGACGGCTGGAGGACGAGTTGCTGGAACGCCGGCGGCTGGCCTGGGAACTCACGTTCGGCCTCAGCCGCGCGAAGGCCCTCACGCGCATGGCGCACGGCCGCTACGTCCAGCACGCCTACGCGGCGTACACGGTGGGCATCCGCGGCATCCTCTGGAAGCGCTCGCTCCAGGAGACCGTGGAGGCCATCCGCGCCGAGGGCGTGCACTGCGAGGTCGCCAGCGGCGCGCCGCTGCACCGCGACCCGGAGGTGCTGGCCGCGTTGTCGGGCGACGTGCGCGTGGAGGACGATGTCTTCCCGGTGGCGAACCGGCTGCCCGGCGAGACGATCGCCATCCCGCTGCACTCGGGCCTGACGTCCAAGGACATGGACCTGGCGGCCGCCGTGCTGCGCAAGGTTGAAGCGAGGAGCATATGAGCGAGCCAGAGCCCGCACTGGTCGGCGTCGACTTCACCGGGGACACCTTGCGCCTGATGCTGGGCAACCTGTCCGGCGAGATCTTCTACCGCCAGGAGTTCCCCCTCCCCGACGTGGACGACGAGGAGGCGTGGGCCTGGGAGGTGGGCGGACGCATCTCGAGCGCCTTCGCCGCAGAGGGAGAGCGTCGGTGGGCGCTCGGGATCGGCGTGGCCTGCCCCGGCGCCGTGGACACGGCCACCGGCATCCTCATGGAGAGCACCGCCAACCCCGCCTGGGACGGCCTGCACATCGTGGACGCGCTGCGCCGCCACATCGACGCGCCCGTGGTGGCGCTGAGCCGCACGCTGGCGGCGCTCCGAGGCGAGGCGGCCAGCGGCGCGGCAGCGCACACCTTCGACGCCATCTACGTCTCGCTACAGGACGGCCCCTCTGCGGCCATCATGAGCAACGCGCGCGTCATCGGCGGTGCGAACGCCCGCGCGGGCGCCCTGCCGGCCTTCCCGGAAGTCACCGCCGGCGCCCCCCTGGCCGGCGACGACCTGGAGCATGCGGCGGCCCTCCTCGCGGACGTGGTGGCGCTGCTGGACCCGCAGGTGGTAATCCTGCACGGCCTCCCGGAGCACACCGAGCCGCTGGCGCCCGTCCTTCAGCGTGTGCTGGACGAGATCTCCCCCGGAGCCACCGTCACGCCACCCGCGCTGGGCGACTACGCCGCGCTCCTGGGAGCCTTCCAGGCCGCCTCTACCGTGTCCTACGAGGGGGAACGCGATGACCAGCCCTGAGGGCCGCCGTGACCGCGCCCAGCCCGTCCGGCTGGAACTGCGCCGCCCGGAGGCCGGCACGCTCCTTGGCGCACTCGCGTGGGTGCTGGGCGCCCTCCAGATCATGCGTGACCGCGGCCACATCGAGGGCAACGACGAACCAAGCGAGTTCGACGAGATCTACCAGCGCCTCGCGCCACGCATCGAGCGCCTGGTGGAGCAGGTGGGCAAGGCGCGCGAAGCGACCATGACTCGCCCCGAGTTCGAAGAAGGCGTGGAGCACGCCTACACCGAGGTGCGCGAAGCCTTCGAAGCCTGGATCCGCCTCACCGCCATCGACACCCTCGGCGCCGCCCTCGTAGCCGGCCTCGACGAAGACGATGAGGACGCAGGCGAGGGCGGCCGGTAGCCCTGTCCCGCCCCCACGCTGCGGTAGCCCTCAATACCCCCGGTACTTCGAGGCGAGGGGGAGGCGGCGGTCGCGGCCGAAGGCGCGGGGGGTGATCTTCACGCCGGGCGGCGACTGGCGGCGCTTGTACTCGTTGCGGTTGATCATGCCGATGATGCGGCGCACCAGATCCTCGTCGAACCCGCGGGCCACAATGGCCTCCACGGACAGGTCCTCCTCCACGTACGCCGTCACGATCGGGTCCAGCACGTCGTACGGAGGCAGGGAGTCCGTGTCCAACTGGTCCGGGCGCAGTTCCGCGCTGGGCGGCTTCTCGATGGAGTTGCGCGGAATCACCCCGTCGCCGGGGCCGAGGGTGTTCCGGTAGCGGGACAGTTCCCAGACCAGCGTCTTGGGCACGTCCTTGATCACCGCGTAGCCGCCCACCATGTCGCCGTAGAGCGTGGCGTAGCCGCAGGCGTACTCGGACTTGTTGCCCGTGGTCAGCACCATCGAGCGGGGCCGGTGGTTAGACAGCGCCATCACCAGCATGCCCCGCGCGCGCGACTGCACGTTTTCCCCGGCCACGCCCGCGTCCTCCGCGCCCAACTGGCGCTCCAGGATACGGAGCGCCGCCGCGTGCATGTCCTCGATAGGCAGCGACACCATCGCGATGCCCAGCCGCTCCGCCAGGTCCACCGCGTCCGCGATCGACCCTTCCGAGGAGTACCGCGACGGCATGGAGACGCCGGTGACGTGCTCCGGGCCCAGCGCGTCCACGGCTACGGCCGCCACGAAGGCGGAGTCGATACCGCCGGAGAGCGCGATGAAGACGTGGTCGAAGCCGGTCTTCTGCACGTAGTCACGCGTGCCCAGCACCAACGCGTCGTAGATGTCCGCCAGGTCCGAGCGCGACTCGAGCGTCCGAGGCGGGAGCGGGTCGCGGTCCTGCCGCGCCTCGTCCGCCGGGGTGACCTCGATGCGCTGGACGGCGACGGAGGAACGTTCACGCATCTGGCGGAGGCGGTTGTCGTGCAGTTGCAGGCGCACCACCTCCTCCACGATCACGTCGAACACCACCAGGTCCTCGCGCATCGAGTGGCCACGGGCCACCACCTCGCCACGCGCGTCCACGACTATCGAGTTCCCGTCAAAGACCAGTTCGTCCTGCCCTCCCACCTGGTTCACGTAGGCGATCGCCACGGTGTTGTCGGAAGCCCTGGTGGCGATCATGCGCTCGCGGAAACGGGTCTTGCCGGCGTGGAAGGGCGAGGCGTTCAGGTTGACCACCACCTCCGCGCCGGCCACGGCCGCGTCCTGCACCGGGCCCGGGTACCACGCGTCCTCGCAGATCGTGACCCCCACCTCCACGCCGCCAATGCGGCAGACCAGCGTCTCCCGCCCGGTCTGGAAGTAGCGCTCCTCGTCGAAGACGCCGGAGTTCGGCAGGCGCTGCTTGTGGTAGCGGCCCAGCACACGTCCGTCATGCACCACCGCGGCTGCGTTGTAGAGGTGGTCCGTGAAGTCCAGGCAGCCCACGATCAGCGGGGGCAGGCCTTCCGCCTCGGCCGCCAACGCCTGGAGGTGCCGCTCCGCCTCCTGGATGAAGGCAGGGCGCAGCAGTTGGTCCTCCGGGGGGTAGCCGGTGACGGCCAGTTCCGGGAAGGCCACCAGGTCCGCCCCAGCGGCCTGCGCCTCCCGCGCCGAGCCGAGGATCTTCTCGCGGTTGCCCTCGAAGTCTCCGACGGTGGTGTTGATCTGCGCCAGGGCGACGCGGAGCGTCTGCATCGGTTCAGTCCCCGTCCACCGCTCGTGCGGCGTCTGCCGGCGCCAGTTAGCGTACTCAGTACGCAAAGTCCGCCGCCACGATGGTAAAAAGCACGGCCAGCCCAGTCAATCACGCCGCCTATCACCGCGCCGCCCGAGCCGCCCTCGTCCGAGGCGCCCGGGGCATCTCGAGTACCTCGGGACGCCGCCACGAGCCGGGTGAGGCTGCACGCATCGCCTGTAGCAGGCACACTGGGAGCGTCCCACCGCAGGAGGTCCCATGACCATCCCCGGCCTGCTCCCCTATGAACCGGTCCTGCCCGCCCACAGCGTGATCGAGGGCGAGTGGTGGCAGGCGTGGAACTTCGACCCGCACCTCCTGCTACCGGTGGGCCTCATGGCCTTCTTCTACCTGCGAGGCCTCACTCGCTGGCCGGCGCGCTCCCGTGACCATTCGCCCTGGCGCACCGCCTCCTACCTGGCCGGGCTGGTGCTGGTGGTGCTGCTCTACGAGTCGCCGCTGGACCGGCTGGGCGAGCACCACTTCTCGCTGCACATGGTCCAGCACAGCCTGGCGGTGATGATCGTGCCACCCCTCATCCTGCTGGGCGCGCCCACCACCCCGGTCCTCCGAGGGCTGCCTCGGGGCTTCCGCAAGGCGGTGGTCACGCCGGCGCTGAACAGCCGCATCCTGCAGGCGGTCTGGGGCTTCCTGACCCAGCCGGTGATCGCCATCCTGCTGTTCAGTGCGACCATGTGGGCGTGGCACCTGATGCCGGGCTGGTACGACCGAGCGTTGAACGACCGCTTCGTGCATGACATTCAGCACGTGTCGTTCCTGGTGGTGGGCCTCATCTTCTGGTGGAACATCGTGGATCCGGCGCCCCGGCGCTCCCGGGTGCCCATGGGCCTGCGCATCGTGTACTTCTACGGCGCGATGGTGCCGAAACACTTCCTGGCGGCCATGATCACGTTCGCAGATTTCGTCTTCTACCCCACGTACGAGCAAGTCCGCCTGTTCCTGCCGGGCTCGCCGCTGCAGGACCAGCAACTGGCGGGCCTCCTGCTCTGGGTCCCCTTTGGCGAGGCCATCAACCTCACCACCGCCGCCATCATCTTCACCATCTGGTGGCGCCAGTCCGACCGCGACCAGCGCGCGAAGGACGCACTGCGCGACGCGGAAATCGAGGCGGCACGCGATTCCGAGCGCGAGACCGCCATGGCCACCGGAGGCTAACGACCGGCATTGCTCGCCGGCTGCGGTAGCCTTCCCCCGTCTGGCATCCTCACGCTCGCAGCGTCATAGTGGAACTCGCGCCCTTCCTGCGCACCGGCAGGCCACGGCGATCTTTGCCGCCCACTCGCCTGAGACGAGTACCGGCGCCACCTCCCCGTCGATCCCGCCGCCGAAGACGTACACGCCCGCCGCCTTCGCCTCCTCGATCCGCGGACAACGCGACGGCCCCGTCCTCTCGGACGGGGCCGTCGGTATGCCTCGAACGGAGCGAGGGGCTACGGCTCGACCGTGGTGATGAACGTGACCAGCACGTCAATGTCGGCGTCGCTCAGTCCGGTCGCACCCCAGGCCGGCATCGCCGTGCCGGGGCGGCCGTTCTTGATGGTGTCGAAGTAGAGCGCGTCGTCCCCGGCCAGGCTGGCGGGGGTCAGCGCCGGCCCCACCACGCCCTCGCGGTTCTGCCCGTGGCAGCCGGCACAGGTGCTGGAGAAGTACTCCGCCACCGGCTGGCCCTTCACCAGCAGCGCGCCACCATCCGCGGGGCCCTCGCCATTGTCGCCGTCGCCGCCGTCCTGCGGGGCGGCGGTGGCTGCGGGCGGAGGCGCAGAGGCCTGAAAGAGCGAGCGCGTCTCGTCGAAGTTGAACATCGCGATCAGCGCGATCAGCAACGCCGAGGCCAGCGCAAAGCCGAAGATGAAGAGCCGGGTAAAGAGGCGGCTGTCGAACCTCAGGTGCATGAACATCGCGACGACGATGATGAACTTCATCGCCGAGAAGATGAGCAGCAGGCTGATCATCAGCCCGTGCGAGAGCCCTGAGTACGAGAGCCACAACTCGATCAGCGTGATGACGGCCAGCACCACGCCGATGATCACGTACTCCCGGATCGTGGTGGGTGGATGCTCGTCGTGGTGAGCGCTTGCCTGGTGTTCCATTGATGCCCCTCCGGCTCTTTCGGCTATGACGGGATCAGGTAGACCACCGTGAAGACCACGATCCACACGATGTCGACGAAGTGCCAGTACAGGCCGGCGGTGTCCACCCAGAGCGCGCGGTCCTTGCCCAGCCCGCTCCGGCGCATGGACCCGAACAGCAGCGAGATGAGGTAGGCCACACCGATGCCCACGTGCAGGCCGTGGAAGCCGGTGAGCACGAAGAACGAGGCGCCAAACTGGTTCGTGCCCAGGTTCAGTCCCACGTGCGCGAAGTGCCGGAACTCGTAGACCTGGAAGCCCAGGAAGCCCACGCCCAGCAGGATGGTGGCGAACAGCATCGCCTTCATCATTCCCAGCCGGCCGTGCTGAGCGCCGTACACGGCCAGCACCATGGTCAGTGAGGACATGAGCAGGACGAACGTGCTGAGCGAGGTCAGCGGGATGTCCAGGATGTCGTCTGGGTACGGCCCCACCAGCGACTGACCCTTGAAGATCAGGTAGGTGGAGATCAGCGTGCCGAAGAACAGACACTCGGACGCCAGGAAGATCCACATCAGCAGTTTGCGGTTGTCCACCCCCAATGAGGTGTGGTGTTCAACCTCGTGCGTGCCTGCGGCCATGAGCGCTCTCTCCTCGCTGCCCGTGGGATGACTTGGAACGTGCGTCCGCTAGGACGTGGGTTCCAGGCTCCAGCCCCAGATGCCGTAGATAAGGACCGCCACGCCGACGAAGGACAGGGCCAGGTGCGACAGCAGTCCGACACCGATCAGCCCGATCCCCATCGCCACGATCATGGGGAAGTATGACGGCGGAGGCAGGTGGATGTGCAGGTGCTCCGGGCGCGCCGGCAGCGAGATGCCGTGGTCGCGGTTGTACCACAACGGGTCGCGGTCTCGGACCTCCGGCACCACGTCGAAGTTGTGATCCGGCGGCGGCGAGGTGGTGGCCCACTCCAGGGTGCTGCCACCCCACGGGTCGGCCGGGGCCGTCCGCGGCTTACGCATCGTCTGGAAGAAGTTCACGATGAAGAACAGCACGCCCAGCGCCAGGATGAAGGCGCCCACGGTCGCTACGAAGTTCCAGGTGTCCCAGCCCAGGCCTTCCTCGTAGGTATAGATACGCCGAGGCATGCCGGAGATGCCGAGGAAGTGCATGGGGAAGAACGTGGCGTTCATGCCAATGAACATCAGCCAGAACGAGATCTTGCCGGACGTCTCATCCAGGAAGCGGCCGGTGATCTTGGGGAACCAGTAGAACATCCCGGAGAACATGCCCATCACCGCGCCGCCGAAGAGCACGTAGTGGATGTGCGCTACCACGAAGTACGAGTCCTGCTGGTGCGAGTCCACGGACGGTGAGGCGTGCATCACGCCGGAGATCCCGCCGATGGTGAAGAGCACCAGGAATGAGACAGCGAAGTACATGGCCGTGTTGAAGCGGATATTTCCGCCATACATTGTGCCGAGCCAGTTGAAGATCTTGATGCCCGTGGGAATACCGATCGCCATGGTGCTGGCGGAGAAGACCACCTGCGGCACCGTGCCCAGGCCGGTGGTGAACATGTGGTGGCTCCACACGCCGAAGCCCAGCACGCCGATCGCCGCGCCGGCGAATACCACCGCCGCGTAGCCAAAGAGCGGCTTCCGCGACATGACCGGGATCACCTCGGAGATCACGCCCATGGACGGGAGGATCAGGATGTAGACCTCCGGGTGGCCGAAGATCCAGAAGATGTGCTGCCAGAGGATGGGGTCGCCGCCCATCTCCGGGGCGAAGAAGTGCGTCCCGAAGTTGCGGTCGAAGTAGAGTTCGATCAGCCCCACCGTGAGCACCGGCAGGGAGAGGATGAGCAAGAACGCCGTGATCAGCGTCATCCACATGTAGACCGGCAGACGCATCATGCTCATGCCCGGCGCCCGCATGTTGATGATCGTCACCGCGAAGTTCAGCGCGCCGATCAGGGACGAGATGCCCAGGATGATCAGGGAGATGACGTAGAAGTCCATCTGGCTGCCAGGCGAGTACGCCCGGTCGCTCAGCGGCGCGTACCCGAACCAGCCGCCGTCCGGCGCGCCTCCCAGGAAGAAGGAGGCCGTGAGCATCACCGCGCCGATGAGGTAGACCCAGTAGGACAGCATGTTCAGGCGCGGGAAGGCGACGTCCCGGGCGCCGATCTGTAGTGGGATGAAGTAGTTGAAGAAGGACACGCCCAACGGCATGACTGCCAGGAAGATCATGGTCAGCGCGTGCGTGGTGAACAACTGGTTGTAGAGGTCTGCATCGATCACGGTGCCGTTGGGCACCGCCAACTGGGTCCGCACCAGCAGCGCCTCGATGCCACCGACCACGAAGAAGAAGAACGACGTGATCCCGTAGAGGATGGCGATCTTCTTGTGGTCGACCGTGGTCATCCACTCCCAGATGCCGGATCGTTCCGTTACTTGTCCTGCGGTTCCGACAGCAGTGGCCATCTAGAGACCTCCTGACATGCGCGCCGCGTACGCGGGGGACGCTGTCATCGTTCGCGTCATTGCTGGCTGAGGTGGGTTGCCTGCTACTGCAGGCTGTCCAGGTAGGCCATCAGCCGGTCAATCTCCTCGTCAGACAGGTTCAGATTCGGCATCAACGATCCCGGCTTCACCGCCGGCGGGTCGCTGAGCCAGCGCTCCATGTCCTCCGGCGTGTTCGCCAGCGTGCCACTGGCAATGGTGCCCCGAGACGCCACGTGCGTCAGGTCCGGGCCCGCCACGCCTGCGGCCAGGTCGTTCCCTCGCACGGTGTGGCAGCCGATGCAGCCGCTCTGCGTGAACTGCTGCATGCCGGCCAGGATCGCCTCGTCCTCGGACGTCGCGGCGTCGGCGGTCTGCGCCGCCACCCACGTGTCGAAGTCAGCGGCGGAGTCCACGTGGACGCGGAAGCGCATGTTGGCGTGGGAGAGGCCGCAGAACTCGGCGCACTGCCCGCGGAACTCGCCCACCTCGTGCGGGGTGAACCAGATCTGGTTGACGTGGCCGGGGACCATGTCCTTCTTGCCCATCAGGCGAGGCACCCAGAACGAATGGATCACGTCAGCGGACTCCAGGCGGAAGTTCACCGGCCGGTCAACGGGGATGTGCACCTCGTTGGCGGTGACCACGCCCAGTTCCGGGATCTCGAACTCGAACCACCACTGGTAGCCCCGGGCCACCACCTCCAGCGCGTCGTCTGGGGCGTCCGCCTCCAGGTCAATGATGGTGTTGAACGTGGGCACGGCCATCACCACCACGATGATCACCGGGATGAACGTCCAGAGGACCTCCAGGCGGGAGTTGCCGTGGATCTGCTTGGCCTCCACGCCCTCCTTCTCGCGGAACATGAAGGAGAAGATGAGCGTCAGTGCCAGCACGCCCACGAAGACCGCGCCCGCCAGCCAGAAGATCAGGACGTAGATGTCCTGGATACGCTGCGCGTTCTCCGAAGCCGGCTCGAACGTGGACATGAAGTCCGCGCCCAGGAAGGCCGACTCGTGGAACCAGTACCAGAGGATGGCTGAAACCGCCGCAGTGATGAGCAGCGAGACGACGATGGCAATGATGCGCCCCGGACCTGACCTGCCCACTAGCGCCTCCCCTGAACTCCGCGCCCCGGAAGCGGGGTCGCGCAGGCACGCGTTACCAGCCGCGTTACGCGGCACACTTGAAGTAACATCCGCCTCTAACAGGGTCAAGGGAAAGAGTCCCTTGACAGGTGTTCCTCCACCACGAAACGGCAAACCAGCGCCATTTCATCGCGTACGTGGTGGGAGGCGCCCGCCCGCACCACGTCCGATGCCACGCTGGCTGGCGTCGCCGACAGTCCGCTGGACGGCCGACGCGGGCGAGTTTACGCCCTTCCGTTGAAGTCAGTCTCCTCCCCCGCATAGCCTCGATGCACGATGGAGCAGACTCGATCCACTCGACTGACCGCTGCCGGCGTCGGCCTGGTGCTGGGCATGCTGCTGCTCGCGCTCGGACTCGCGCTGTGGCGCGGGGTGGGACAGGCCGAGCAGGGGCGCAGCGACGTGGGCGGCTCGCGCGCCCCGTCCTTCACCGCACCGCTCTTCGAGGCCGCCCCGGGTACTGCCCCAGGTACTGCGGCCGCCGACGCCGGCACCGCGTTCGTGCTGGACGAGCACGCGGACCAGCCCATCTTCATCTACTTCTGGGCCTCCTGGTGCCTCCCCTGCCGGGAGGAGGCGCAGACCATCCAGGAGATCTGGCCGGAGTATCGCGACCGCGGCTACATGTTCGTGGGCCTCAACATCTGGGATCTGCAGCGCGACGCGGAGGCGTTCATCGACGAGTTTGGCCTGGCCTTCCCGCTGGCGCGGGACGCTGAGCGCTCGGTCTATGTAGAGTATGGAGTGCAGGGCCTCCCGGCCGCCTTCTTCCTGGAGCCGGGACTCAGCATCCGCTCCCGCTACGACGGCGCGCTGGACGAAGCCACGCTTCGCGGGCTGCTGGATGAGATCGGCGGGACCACATCATGACGAACCTTCTGGCCAACCGTCGCGCCCGCCTGGTGGTGCTGCTCGTGGTGGCCACCGCGGCCATCAGCGTGCTGGCGTTCCGCGCGGCCGGCGCCTCTGTCTCCTACTACCTGACGCCGGCCGAGTACATGGCGGACGCCACGCTGGAGGGCACGCGCGTGCGCGTAGCCGGACGCGTGGTGGCGGGCACGGTAGAGGAGCGCGCCGGGCGGCCGGTGGCCTTCGACATCTTCGGCGACCAGGACGACCGCATCTCAGTGACGTTCGAGGAAGGCGTGGTGCCGAACCTGTTCGGCCCCTACGCACTGGTGGTGGTGGAGGGTACCGGCATCGCCGGCGGGGTGGACGCGGACGCCATCATCATCAAGCACGAGGACGAGTTCTTCTCCAATACGCCCCCGGGGGACTCCATCTCCTCGCACTTTGTCGACCCTACGCCAGAGGGCGAGTAGGCGCGGGTGGCACGCCTGAAGGATGACTAGCCGGCGCTGCGCCGGGCAGAGGACCAGCCCGTGAACCTGGTCGCGACCCTGGGGGCTGCAGCGCTCCTCACCGCCCTGGCGGCGGCGGCCCTTGCGGTGGTGGCGTCCGTGGTGGGCCTGCGGCGCCACGACCGGGCAGCCGTGGCCGTGGCGCGACGGGCGATCTACGCCGTGGCGGCGCTGAACACTGCGGCCTTCCTGCTCCTGGCCTACGCGCTCTTCACGGACGACTTCTCCATTGCCCACGTGGCGGGGGTGTCCTCCAGCAACATGCGCACGGTGATGAAGTTTGCATCACTGTGGAGCGGCCAGCCCGGATCGCTGCTGTTCTGGACGTGGATGATGTCGCTGTGGATGGCGGTATTCGCGTGGATCACGCTGCCGAAGATCTCCTGGGGCGCGCCGCACGCCGTGGGGGCCATGGGCGCGATCATCGCCTCGTTCCTGGTTGCCCTCGTGTTCTTCGCCTCGCCGTTCCGGCTGAGCCCCGTGACGCCGGTGGATGGGCAGGGGCTGAACCCGCTGCTGGTGGACCCGGGGATGCTCATCCACCCGCCCTTCCTGCTCACCGGGCTCGTCTCCACCGCCATCCCCTTCGTGATCGGCGCCACCGCGCTCATGGCTGGCCGGCTGGACAACGCCTGGATCCGCCACGCCCGAGGCTGGGCGCTCGGCTCGTTCCTGGTCCTGAGCGTGGGCAACGTCCTGGGCGGCTGGTGGGCGTACACGGTGCTGGGCTGGGGCGGCTACTGGGGCTGGGACCCGGTGGAGAACTCCGCCATCCTGCCCCTGCTCCCGCTCACGGCTTTCCTCCATTCCCTCATCGTCCAGGAACGTCGAGGCATGCTGAAGGCGTGGAACCTGGTGCTCGTCCTCGCGGCCTTCGCGCTCGCGGTCTTCGGCACCTTCAACGTCCGCTCCGGCCTGGTGGCGTCCGTCCACTCCTTCGCCCAGTCAGAGGTGGGCCCGTTCTTCCTCGTCCTGCTCGGCCTCGTGATCGCCGTCTCCGTGGTGCTGATGATCTGGCGCCTCCCGCGCATGCACGCCGACTACGAGTTCGAATCGCTCGCCTCCCGGGAGACGGGGCTCATCCTGAACACCTATGTCATGGTGGTGATGACCCTGGTGATCCTGGGCGGCACGCTCTTCCCGGTCTTCTCCGAACTCTTCCGCAACATCCGCATCACCGTGGGCCCGCCGTTCTACAACGACGTGGTGGGGCCCCTGCTCATCGTCACGCTGCTGCTCATGGCCGTGGGCACGGTGCTCCCGTGGCGTCGGGCGGCGCCCGGCCTCCTACGTCGGCGTTTCGCCGGGCCCCTCCTCCTGTCGGCCGGGGGCACGCTGGCGCTGGCCGTCGCCGGCATGCGCGACACCTTCGCCATCCTCGGCATGGCCGCAGTGCTGCTGGTGCTGACGGCCACGCTACGCGAGTACACGCTGGGCGCTCGAGCCGTGCGCACGGCCCGAGGCGTCTCGTGGCCGGCCGCCCTGGGCGCGCTCTTCAACCGCGACCCGCGCCGCTACGGCGGCTACCTGGTCCACCTGGGCGTGGCTGTCATGGCTGTTGCCGTCATCGCCACCAACGTCTATCAGGACCGCACCCGCGCCGTGGTCTCCCCCGGCGACACGTTCGAGGCCGGCGGCTACACCTTCGAGTTCCATGACCTGCTGACGCGCTCGCCCGGAGTGGACGGCATCCAGATGGAGATCGTGGCCGACATCACCGTGCGCCAGGGCGACCGGGTGGTGGCGGAACTGGACCCCGGCCGGCGCTTCTTCACGAACTTCCCAGACCAGCCCGTGGCGTTGGTAGCGGTGGATGGCAACCTGCGCCGCGACGTCTACCTCTTCGTGCAGGGCTGGGACGAGAACCGCCTGACGGAGATCCAGGCCTTCGTGAACCCGCTGCAACAATGGCTCTGGATCGGCGCCGGCATCTTCACCGCCGGCGGCCTGCTCGCGTTCGCCCCGTTCCGCTCCACCCGTGCGGTGGAGGTGGAGGCCGCCGCACCGGCCGGGACTCAGCCGGTATGACGCTCCGCGCTCCACGCTTCGCCGCGCTCGCGGTCCTCGGCGTCTTCATGGCCCTTGGGGCTTCCATGGTGGCGCTGCCGGAGCGGGCGGCGGCACAGGTGCCGGCGACGGAGGAACAGGCGATAGCGATCGAACGCCAGTTGCTGTGCCCGATCTGCACCAACGAGCGCCTGGACGTCTGCTCCATCGCCATCTGCAACGACATGAAGCGCATCATCCGCGAGCGCCTCACCGCCGGTTCCACTGTGGACGACATCATGCTGTACTTCGAGACGCGCTACGGCCAAAAAATCCGTGCCGAGGTGCGCCCGGAGGGCTTCAACCTCTGGCTCTACGGCTGGATCGGCCTCTCCGTGCTGGCCGTGGGGGCGCTGGGCGGATCGTTCCTGCTCTCCCTCCGCCGCCGCGCCCGTCCCGCGCCCGCCGGTGCGCCGGCCATGCCGCCGGACGCAGCAGGCGCCGGGGGCGCCGAGGGCCACGAAGACCACGACGAACACGACGCCTGGCTTGACGAGCAGATCGCCGGCGGCGACCCGGACGAGCGTGAGCCCTCGTGAGGCGGGACTGATGGAGTGGCTCGTACTGGCGCTGGTCGCCGCGGTCGCTGCGGCCTTCATCGCGTGGCCTCGGAACGCCGACCTGCTGCCCCCCTCCCGCCCCGCGACGGAGGAACTGCGCGCGGAGCGGCAGGCCCTGCTCGCCGAACTGCGCGAGATCGAGGAGGACACGCTGGCCGGCCGCATCACCACGGACGACCGCCTGGCCGCACGTCGCGCCCTGGGCCCCCGCCTGCGCCAGGTCACCGAGGCCCTCCGCGACCTGGGTGAGGCGGTAGAAGCATGAGGCACCACGCATTCGCGTTCCTCCTCGCCATGGGGTTCGCGCTCGCACTGCCGGCGCCGGCGTCGCACGCCCAGACCGGTTCAACCGGGACGATCAGCGGCGTGGTGAACATGGCGACCAGCGGCGAGCGGCTGGACGCCTCGTTACTGGCGGTGGAGGTGATTATCCTCGCGGACGGCGGGGTGACCGGCACCAAGGCCGCCACGGTGCAGGGCGACACGTACGAGGTGCAGGTGGACGCGGACGCGGACCTCACCTACGTCCCGCGCGCCACGTATGACGGCGTCCCCTACTTCTCCGGCGCGGTCACCCTGGGGGACGACAAGACCGCCGCGCGCGACTTCACGGTCTACGCCACCACGCAGGATCCCCCGGACCTGCGCGTGGCGGACACGCTGGTGACCGTCGTGGCCCTGGACCGGGGCCAGTCCCAACTGGGCTTCATACGCGACGACCTGGTCGTGAACCCCAGCGACCGCGTGTTCATCGGCAGCGGGCAGGAGCGCATCACCCTGCGCTACCCCGCTCCAGAGGACACGCTGGAGGTGGCGGGCGAAAACGCGGACGGTCGCTTTGAACTGGAAGGCGGCGTTGTCACCACCACCACGCCCCTCCGCCCCGGCGAGACGCCCGTCGTCACCCGCTACCTCGTCTCCTACGATCGTTCGGAGGACTCCTACACGCTGCGCCTGACCGCACCCGTCGCCACCGCGCGCGCCGTGCTGCGCGTCCCGGAGGGATACGCCCGCGCGCTCACCCTGGAAGGCGACGCCGTCCGAGGCGAACCGCAAGTGGTGGAGGTGTCGGAAGGCGAGAGCGTCACGTTCCGAGTGATCGAGGCCACCGACCTGGGGCCCGGCGACGGGCTGGTGGTGACGCTGGACGGGTTCGCGCCGGAGGTGAACAGCAACGTGCTCACGGACTCGCCCCAGGCCATCATCGCCATCGCGCTCGCCCTCGTCGTGCTCGGCGGCGCCGCCGCCTACGCCCTCGCCCGGCCTCGAGGCGCCCGTCCGTCCGAGGCGACATGAGCGCCCCCGGCGAGCCGCCGCTCGCGGGTGAGGTGGCGATCCGGGCGCGGGCGCTGACGCGCCAGTACGGCGGCGTCACCGTGGTCCGAGGCGTGGACCTGGCACTACCGGCTGGCTCCAAGACCGCGCTGCTGGGCGCCAACGGCGCCGGCAAGACCACGTTGCTCGCCATGCTGGCGGGCCTCATTTCCCCCACCTCAGGAAGCCTCGAGATCGCGGGGTACGCGCGTGGAAGTGCGGGGTTGCGGCGCGCGGTGGGCGTACTGGGCCACAAGCCCATGCTGTACGAAGACCTGAGCCCGCTGGAGAACCTGCGCTTCTTCGCCCGCCTCTACCGGGTCTCGGACGCCGAGGCGCGCATCGAGGCGTTGCTGCGCCAGGTGGGCCTGTGGCTCCGGCGCCACGAACGCACGGCCATCCTGTCGCGCGGGTACCACCAGCGGCTGGCCCTGGCGCGCGTCCTCATCCATGACCCGGCAGTGGTGATCGCCGACGAGCCGGAGACCGGCCTGGACCCGGAGGGCGTGGCGCTGCTGGACGACCTGGCGCTGCGCCGCCCCGGCCTTACGGTGCTCGCCGCCACCCACCGCATTGACCACATCCAGTCGTGGGCCTCCGGCATCGTGCGGCTGGATCGCGGGCGCGTGGTGGAGGACACCTCCAGCCTCACGACCGCCCTCGTCGCGCCGGAAGCGGCACGGGCCACGCCGGCCACCCCGGCCAGTTCGGGCGCCTCGGTCAGCCCGGAGACGGCGAGTGCCACGGGGGAGGGGGCGCGATGAGCCCGTTCCTGGCGGTGGTGGAGAAGGACCTGCGGCTGGCATGGCGCAACCGCTCAGGCTGGGCCTCCGCCGCCGCCTTCGCGACGATCGCCGTCCTCACCTATTCCTTCGCGTTCGACCTGGCCACCGGCGACGTGCGCCCCCTGTTGCCGGGCGTCCTCTGGACCACGTTCCTCTTCGCGGGCGTCTTCGCCGCCGGACAGTCCTTCCAGGACGAGGTGGAGGACGGCACCTTCGAGGCGATGCGCCTGGCGCCGATCCCTGCCACGGCCATCTTCGCGGGAAAACTGACCGCGAATTTGATAGCGCTCCTGATCATCGAGTTTGCCCAACTCCTGCTCGCGACTATCCTCTTTGATGCGGGGCTCTTCACCCCCGCACTGCTTGGCATCGTGCTCATCGGGACCATCGGTTACGTCTCGTTGACCACGCTCCTGTCGACGATGGGCGGTCACGTGCGAGGTCGGTCAGTTCTGCTGCCGGTGCTCGTCCTGCCGCTGCTCGTCCCCTTGCTCATTGGCGCCGTGCGGGGCACCGGTGCAGCGCTGGGGCTGGAGGCCGGGACGGCGCCCTGGATCGTCCTCCTGGGGGTGTTCACCCTCTGGAGCACCCTGGGGGCCTTCCTCCTCTTCCCCGTGGCGGTGGAACGATGAACCAACTCCTGCGACGCCTGGAACCCCTGGGCTGGAATGTCCTGCCTCCGGTGGTGGGCGTGGCCATGACGGCAATGATCGTGGGCGCGCTGGCCGCCGCCCCCCGCGAGATCATCGAGGGCGAGGTGCAGCGCCTGATGTACCTGCACGTCCCGTCCGCAGTGATCATGTACGGCGCGTTCGGCTTTACCGCCTTCGCCTCCGTCATGCTCCTGTGGAAGCGGGACATGCGCTGGGACGCCGCCGCGCGCAGCGCAGCGCTGGTGGGGGTCTTCCTCTGCTCCATGGTGCTGCTGAGCGGCGCGATCTGGGGGAAGCCCATCTGGGGCGTCTACTGGACCTGGGACGCCCGCCTCACCACCACCCTGATCCTGCTGCTGATCTACGTGGCATACCTGCTGGCGCGCTCCGTGGCCGGGCCGCTGGACGAGCAGGCCGCCCGCTACGCCGCCATCTTTGCCATCATCGGCGTGGTGGACATCCCGATCATCCAGATGTCCGTGCGCTGGTGGCGCACACTGCACCCGCAGCCGATCATCTTCCGCCCCAACCCGGCGCTGCCGGATGAGATGCTGCTGGTGCTTTTGATCGGCTTCATCGCCGTCGCCAGCCTCGCCACCTGGCTCATCTTCCTTCAATGGAACACAGAACGAGCCGCGCAGCGGGTGAGTGCCCTCCGCGCGGAGGTCGACCACCGAGAGATGGCCTGATGGACCACATCGAGTACCTCTTCGCAGGCTTCGCCGTCTTCTGGGGCGGCCTCTTCATCTACCTCCTGCTGCTGCAGATGCGCATCCGCGCCCTGAGCCAGGAGATCGGACGTCTGGAGGAGCGGCTGGCAGAGGCTGAGGCGCCCCCGGCCGCGCGGACAGTCACGCCGCCCGCGCCCCCCGGCACCGGTGGACGCGGCGGACGCGATGCGCCAGAGCAGGCATCTGAAGTGGCGGCGCAGGACGCCTAGCGCCAGGGACGTCATACGACCCAGAGTCACACCACCCAGAGTCACACCACACAGAGTGGATACGAGCGCGGCCAGGATCTCAGCAGGTCACCCATGACAACTAAGCCAGCGCAGTACGACACCCTCCCCACCGAGCCGGAAGCGGAGATGGGGCGCCTCGCGCAGTCCTCGGTCCGCCAGGTCGCGCGCGACTACTTCATCCTCACCAAGCCGTCGATCATGCTGCTGCTGCTGATCACCACCATTCCGGCAATGGTGCTGGCGCAGGACGGCTGGCCGGGCTGGGGCCCGGTGCTCGCCACGCTCGTGGGCGGCATGCTGGCCGCCGGCGGCGCGGGCGCCGTGAACATGTACTACGACCGTGAGATCGACGCGATTATGTCGCGCACGAGGAAGCGCCCCATCCCCGCCGGACGCGTGCCCGCGCGGCATGCGCTCATCTTCGGACTGGTGATCGGCCTCGGATCTGGGCCGTGGCTGTGGCTGACGGTGAACGGGATCTCCGCGCTGCTGGCGCTGGCGGCGTTCCTGTTCTACACGGTGGTCTACACCGTCTACCTGAAGCGCCACACCGTCCACAACACCGTGCTGGGCGGGGTCGCCGGCGCCATGCCTCCGCTCATCGGCTGGGCGGCCGTCACGGGGGACGTCTCCGTGGAGGGCCTGCTCCTCTTCTTCATCGTCTTTTTCTGGCAGCCGCCTCACTTCTGGGCGCTCGCACTGGGGCTGGCCCGGGACTACGAGCGCGCCGGCATTCCGATGATGCCCGTGGTGCTGGGCGAACGGGAGACCAAGCGCCAGATGGTGCTCTGGTCCGTCCTCACGTTCATGGTCACGCTGATCTTCGGCGCGGCCGCCTGGCTCGGCTGGATCTACTTCGCCGTGGCCATCATCGGCGGCGCGGGCTTCGTCTGGATCTCGATCGGGGTGGCGCGCGCCCCCGGCGCCGAGGGCACCCGGCCAATGTTCCGCTACTCCACGCTCTATCTGGCGGCGCTCTTCTTCGCCATCGCCCTGGAGCCCGTGCTCTAACGCACCGGACGCCCGACTGCGCGTCACCTCGCCCAACGACGAGCGGCAGTGCTGAGCGCCTCAGTGGGGCGGCCTTCGACAAGCCCAGGCCGAGCGGAAGCGGGCGGCCTCGTCCCTACGAGTCGCGCAGGGAGAACGATATGCGGGCCAGCAGGAAGGTCCCCGCCACCCACGCCGCCAGGATCAGCAGTTCCGGCCACTGCTCCACGATCGAGGCGCCCTCCACCAGCGACCGCATGGCCCTCAGGAGATGCGTCAGGGGCAGCGCCTGCACGGCGCCTCGCACGGCGTCCGGCAACTGGCTCACGGGGAAGAAGGCGCCGGACAGGAACATCATGGGCAGGGTAATGGCGTTCGCCGCACCCTCCACGGCTCCGCGGCTGCGCACCCGCCCGGCCACGATCACGCCCAGGTTCAGGAAAATCATCGTCCCAAAGACGGCCAGCAGCAGGAACCACACGCCGCCTCGCAGCACGTTGGCCCCCAGGGCTTCCGCCACCAGGGTCAGCACCAATACCTGCACCGCCGCCACCACCAGGTACGCGCCCACCACCGAGGCGAAGAAGCGCCACGCTGGGAGCGGCGTCGCGCGGATGCGACGCAGCACACCCTCCTCCCGGTAACGCGAGAGCGAACCGGCCAGGCTGATGGTGGCGAAGTTCATCAGGCCCATGCCGATGATCCCCGGCCCGAGGAACTCGAAGAACGAGGTCCCCCCCGCGGAGTCGATCGAGTCCGCCACGAACGTGATGGGCGGGTCCCCGCCCTGCAACTGTATGTTCACGCTGTCCACCACGGAGGAGATCCCCGCCACCGTCGCGGACGACCCGATCGGATCCGAGATGCCGTGCAGCAGGCGCGCATCCAAGCCCTCGCCCACCTCGAAGTCGGTCAGCAGGAGGGCGGCGTCCGCGCGATCCTCGTCCAGTACTTCCAGCGCGGCGGCCTCGGTGAGCCCGCTTTCTGTGCGGATCTCCAGGAAGTCCACGCGCTGCAGGGCGTCCACCAGCGTCTGCTGCGCCACGGACGGCTCCGGCTGCGTGACCACCAGCAACTCCGTGGTGCCGAAGGAGTCGAAGGAGAAGAGGCGGAAGACGCCCAGGAACATGATCGGGAAGGCCAGCGCCCAGAACACGGCCTGGCGGTCGCGCACGATCATCTTCAGACTCGCGCCGAAGAGCGGGCCCATCAGTCCGTCAGCCCTCGGCCGGTCACGGAGAGGAAGACGTCCTCCAGCGTGGCCGGAAGCACGGCGAGGTCCACGACCTGCCCGCCCGCCTCCTCCGCCAGCCGCGCCAGCGCCGAGGTCACCCGGGGCGCCTCCGCCGCGCGCATGGCGGTCACCCACCCGTCAGCGCTCTCCACCTGCTCCACCTCGCTCGTACCCGACAGGCCCCGGACGGCGGCGGCGTCCAGGGGCTCCGAGGTGATCACGTGGATGCGGTACGGCGCGTGCAGGCTGCGCACCAGGCCAGAGGGTGTGTCCAGCGCCGCGATCTCTCCCGCGTGCATGAACGCGACGCGGTCGCAGAGCGCCTCCGCCTCCTCCATGTAGTGCGTGGTCATCACCACCGTGGCGCCGGACTCCCGCACCCCGCGCACGATGTCCCACAGGTCGCGTCGGGCGTCCGGGTCCAGGCCGGCGGTGGGCTCATCGAAGAAGACCAGTTCCGGTTCGTTCACCAGCGCCGCCACGATGCTGAAGCGCTGCTTCATGCCGCCGGACAACTGGCCGATGCGCGCGTCCGCCCGGTCCTCCAGGCGTACGCGCCGTAGCAGTTCCATAGCGTCCGCCGAGCGAGGGTAGAAGGAGCCGAACAGGTCCAGGATCTCCTTCAGCGTCAGGTACTGGTGGTAGGAGGAGGCCTGCAACTGCACGCCGATGCGCTTCTTCACCTCCACCGGCTGGCGGGTGACCTCCAGCCCCAGGACGCTCGCGGTGCCCTCTGTCGGATCGGTCAGGCCCTCCAGTATCTCGACCAGCGTGGTCTTGCCGGCGCCGTTGGGCCCCAGCAGGCCAAAGATCTCGCCGGCGTTGACCTCGAACGAGACGCCGGCGAGCGCCACGAGGTTGCCGTAGCGCTTCGCCAGCCCGCGCGCCTGGATCACCGGCTCCCCCCGCGTGGAGGGGGACACAGGTTGGGGTACGGAACGGACCACGGACTTCCTCGCTGGTGGGCTTGCGGTTCGGCTGGCTAGCCGCGGATCTCGGCGATACGGAAGGGGATGGGGCCGGACGGCGCGTTCACCGTGACCTCGTCACCCTCTACGCGGTTGATGACCGCCACGCCCACGGGCGACTGGATCGAGATCTTGCCCGCCTTCGGATCGACCTCGGTCGGGCTGACCAGGGTGAACTCCTGCTCCTTGTTGGTGTTCAGGTTCACCAACTTCACCACGGAGCCCACGTTGGCGCGACCTGCCTTGCTCTCCTCGTCGATGATGACGGCGTTGCGGACCTTGTACTCCAGGTCGCGGATGCGCATCTCCACGTGGGCCTGCTCGTCGCGGGCCGCGTCCAGCGGGGCGTTCTCCCGGAAGTCCTTGTCCGCCATCGCCTCGCGGAGTTTCTCCGCGATCACGGGGCGCTTCGCCTTCTCCTCCTGGAGTTGCGCCTCCAGGCGCTTCAGGCCGTCCAGCGTGACGTAGAACGCCTCGCCGCCCAGTTCCGCAGCGGCGCCCTGGCCACCTCGCGCGCCGCCCGCATCCGGGCCCAACTGCAGGAATGGCACCAGGTTCGTCTCCGTAAAGGCCAGGCGCGAGCAGTACGCCAGGAAGGAGCGCAGCGGCTCCAGGTCGCCCTGTGACTCGGGCGGGTTGGCGCGCACGTACGTCGTGACGTCGGAGCCCTTGAGTTCCTGGATCGGACGGTCCATGCCGAAGGCCTGCAGGAACGACGTGATAGCCGGCAGCAAATCACGCAGTTTCTCAGCCTCAGTGGCCATGAACCCTTCGAAGTGTGCGAGCGCTTCGCTCGCGGTAACAGCGTCCGCCACCGGGGGGCCTCCCGCCTCGGTTCTTGCGTACCTATCTTGTGACAGGTGTCGGCGCACAGAATGGTGCGCCGTGAACAAGTCTATGAGACTCACGCGCCAACGTGTCAACGTGAGGAAGTGCCGTGCCCCCCACCCCGGACGCCCGTGATTGCACCGGCCGCCCCACGGCGACCGGCCATACCGATGCCTGACCGACTCCCCGCCCTCCGCGAAGACGCCACACGCCTCGCCCTCACGCTCTCCGACGCGCACGTCGAGGCGTTCGAGGCGTACCTGGGGCTGGTGGAGGAGTGGAACGAGCGCGCCGGCCTCACCTCCGTGAGCGACCGGGACGAGATGCAGCGCCGCCACTTCGGCGAGTCGCTCGCGCTGCTCGTCGCCCTGCGGGAGGCGGGCGTCCTCCCCGCCCCCATGGCCGAGGGCGACCGCACGCGCATCGCGGACCTCGGCCCCGGCGGGGGCTTCCCCGGCGTGCCCATGCGCATCCTGGAACCCGCGCTGGACCTGGTGCTGGTCGAGTCGAACCAGCGGCGCGCTGAGTTCCTGCGCCACCTCGTGGCCTCGCTCGCCCTCGACCGCGTGGAGGTGGTCACCGCCCGCGCGGAGGAGGCCGGCCGCGACCCCGCCCTGCGCGAGGGCTTCGACCTGGTGGTGGCGCGCGCCCTGGCGCCCCTTGCGGTGCTGGTGGAGTACGGCGTGCCGCTGCTGCGCCGTGGCGGCGTCCTGGCGACGCCGAAGGGCAGTCGCGCCGCCGAGGAACTGGCGGAGGCTGCCGGCGCCCTGGCCGCCCTCGGCGCTGTCGCCCTCGACCTGGTCCCGCTCTCCCTGCCGGCCGGCGCCCCACCGCAGACCGTGCTCGTCGTCCGTCGCGAGGGCGACCTGGACGAGCGCTACCCGCGCCGCCCCGGCATCCCCAGCAAGCGCCCGCTGGCATAGGTACGCGCACGCCTCGTGTCCCGGCTCCTGCGGGTGCCGAGAAGTCCGGCCGGGGGTAGACTTTGCCCACTCCCCGGCTGGATACAGACCGCGCGTACCTGATTGCCTGATCCACCTGGATTTGCCTCGATTCACTGGGACTCACTGGGGAGGCCTCATGCCGTCGCCGCTCAACGCCACCATCGGCCACCTCCGGCGACTCGCCACGCTCGACCTGGACGTGTTCGACGACCTGCGGTTCGATGCCAGCGCCACCGCTCCCGCCATTGTGGTGGCGGTGACGGGCATGGCCTTGCTGGGCCTGGGTGGGTGGCTGTGGTGGGTGACCACGCCGGGGCTGGGCGACACCGCCTCCGTGTTCCTGAAGACCGTGATCCTCGGCACCATCTTTGGCGCGGGAGCGTGGCTCGCGTGGCTCCTGGTGATCTACGCGGTGCTCCGGCAACTCTCGCGCATCACCGTGCCCATGGAGCAACTGCTGCGCACGGCCGGATTCGCCGCGGCCCCGCTCGTGCTGGGCCTCGGCATGGTGGTGCCCTCGATCTCCTTCGGCGTGGGCCTCGTGGCGCTCGCTGCGTGGGTCGCCACCACCCACGTCGCCGTGGAACGCACGGTCGGCCGAGGCGGCGGCGACGTGCTGGCGGCGAACCTGGCCGGCTTCGCCGTGTGGGCGATCGTGATGTCGCTCCTGGCCACCGGTTCGAACCAGATCGGGCCCGGCCCGTTCCTGGCGGAGTCCATCTGGGACGCGATCTCCGGCCGCACCGTCACGTTCGGCTAGGCGCCGCCCGGCAGGTCACGCCGCGATAGACTGCTCGAGTCGCGATGCACAGGCAGGACGCACGCGCCGGATGGAGGCCACATGGAGCACCCCCCGAACCCTCGCACCGGGAAGCCCATGACCCCGGCGGCCCTCACCGCCGGCGGCGAGGGGCACCTTCCGGGCCACATGGGCGTGGAGATCACGGACGTGCGCCCGGACGCCATCACCGCCCGCATCGACATCCAGCCGCACCACATCGCTCCCAACGGCTACCTGCACGCCGCCACCGTGGTGACGCTGGCCGATACCGCCTGCGGCTACGGCGCCCTTGCCTTCCGCGCGGACGGCGCCACTGGCTTCACGACGATCGAGATCAAGACGAACTACCTGGGCACCGCCCGCGACGGCGCGATCGTCGCGGAGGCACGCAAGGTCCACGGGGGCCGCATGACGCAGGTCTGGGACGCGGAAGTCCGGCACGAGGAGACCGACAAGGTCATCGCGCTCTTCCGCTGCACCCAGATGATGCTCTACCCACAGACCTGAACCCACAGACCTGACCGCAGCGTGACACCAGCCCTCGGACGGCCGAGGCGGGCGGACACCCCCGAGGGCCAACGAGGGCGCAGCCGCTACACGACGACGCCCTGCTCGCGCAGCAAGGCCACCCGTGCGTCCTCGTAGCCCAGCGCGCGGAGCACCTCGTCCGTGTGCTGGCCGGGGGCGGGGGCGGTGGTGCGCACGCTGCCGGGTGTGTCGCTGAACTTGGGGCCAATGCCCACCTGGCGCACCGCCCCCGCCACCGGGTCCTGCACCTCCACCGTCATCCCGCGCGCCTGCTGGTGCGGATCCTCCAGCGCCTCCGCCAGTTCGAGGACGGGCGCGATGCAGAGTTCGATGTCCTTCAACTCCGCGAACCACTCGTCGCGCGCCTTCTGCTTGAAGAAGCCGTCCAGGTGCTCCTGGAACTCCGCGTGGCGGCTGCTGTCGAACTCGGCGTCCAGCATGTCCTCGCGGCCCACCACGCGGCAGAGGGCGGCCCAGAACTGCGGCTCCAGCGAGCCGATGGAGATCCACTTCCCGTCCGCGCACTCGTAGGTGTTGTAGTGGGGCGCGCCGCCGCTCAGCATCTCCGCGCCCGGCCTTGGCGAGGGGCCGCCCGCCAGCACGCCGCCGGTCTGGCTCGCGAGCAGGTACAGGACGTTGTCCGACATGGACATGTCCAGGAACTGGCCTCGACCGGTCTGGTTGCGCGCATACAGCGCGCTGGTAATCGCAAAGGCGGTCATGAGGCCGCCCGCAGCGAAGTCAGCGATCGTGTTCTGCGGGATGGCCGGACGCTGGCCGGGCCGCCCGATCATGGAGAGCGCGCCCCCCACGGAGATGTAGTTGATGTCGTGCCCCACCATCTGGGAGTACGGCCCGGTCTGCCCGTACCCGCTGAGCGAGGCGTACACGATGCGCGGGTTGGTCTTCGAGATCGCCTCGTAGCCCACGCCCAGGCGGTCCGTGACGCCGGGGCGGAAGCCCTCCAGGAAGACGTCCGCGTCGTTCGCCAGTTCGTGGACCAGCGCAACGCCCTCCGCCGACTTCAGGTTCACCACGATCGAGCGCTTGTTGCGGGACAGCGGGTTGAAGGCCCGCCGGCGCGCGGCAGCCTCGGTGTTCCCGCCGCCGCCCATGCCAGAGATCGCCCCGGCTGGCGCCTCCACCAGCGTCACGTCAGCGCCGAGGTCAGCCAGCAACATCGAGGCGTACGGGCCCGGCGCCAGCCGGGACAGGTCCACCACCCTCACGCCGTCCAGCGCACCACCCGTCATTTCGTGCTCCCCTCGAACGTCCCGGACTTCCCCGGCCCAGCCTGCTTGTGTGGGTGCATCCTACGGTCTGACGTCACGCCTCGGGCGCGCATTGTCAGCGGGCACGAAGTCGGGCGAGGATGGCCATGCCCTCTGGACGTCCGCGCTCCCACGGAAGGCCTACCGCATGCCGCCGCCCCGCCAGTCCACACCCGACATCGTGTCCCACCGGGCGCACGGCGGCTCCTACCCGGAGAACACGCTCGCCGGCATCGAGGCCTCCATCCGGGACGGCGCACGCGCCGTGGAGATCGACGTGCGCCGCACGCAAGACGGCGCCCTGGTGCTGATGCACGACGAGACGCTGGCCCGCACCACCGGCGATCCGAGGCGGCTCGCAGATGTGACGCTCGCTGACCTCGACGCCCTGCGCGTGACGCGCGTCGCCACGGGCGCTGAGACGCACCACCCGCCCGAGCGCATCCCCACGCTGGAGGACGCTCTCCGCCTGGTGGACGGCCGGGCGGCCGTGGTGCTGGACTTCGTGTCGCCGGAGATCGCGCAGGCCTGTGTAGCCCTGGTGAACGGCCTGGGAGTAGCGCCGTGGACATGGTGGACGGCGCACCCGCCACGCCTCGCGAGGACGCTGCTGGAGGACGCCCCCGGCTCCCGCTCGTTCCTCGGCTGGACGCCCGGCGACGGCATCGCCCACGCCCCCGCGGAGGCCTGCGACCTCGCCTCCAGGCACGGCCTCGCCGGGCTGATGGCGGACCACCGCTACGTGGACGCCTCGATCGTCCGGTACGCGCATGGGCTGGGGTTGTCGGTCTACTGCTGGACCGTGAACGACCCGAAGCGCATGGCGGAGATCGCGCGCATGGGCGTGGACGGCATCACCACGGACTATCCGATGCTGCTCGCGGAGGTGCTGCAAGCCCTCGCGTAGCGCTCGGTGCTAAACTGGGGCGTCGAAGCCCTCGGAGGGATGCCCGTGTAGCGCGAACCTCACGACCAGCCCGTAGCACGCACGTGTGAGGTTCAGCATGGGTACGTTCGCCCAGGAAGTGGCGCGCAGGCGCACCTTCGCCATCATTTCGCACCCGGACGCCGGCAAGACCACGCTCACGGAGAAGTTCCTGCTCTACGCGGGCGCCGTGGACGAGGCCGGGTCTGTGCGCGCGCGCAAGACCGCCCGCTACGCCGCCTCGGACTGGATGGAGATGGAGCGCGAACGCGGCATCTCCGTCACCTCCACCGTCCTGGAGTTCGAGCACGACGGGTATCGCTTCAACCTGCTGGACACGCCGGGGCACCAGGACTTCTCTGAGGACACCTACCGCACGCTGGTCGCCGCGGACAGCGCGATCATGGTGCTGGACGCCGCCAAGGGCATTGAGCCCCAGACGCGCAAGTTGTACGAGGTCTGCCGCACCCGCCGCATCCCCATCATCACCTTCGTCAACAAGATGGACCACGACGCCCTGGATCCGCTGGAACTACTGGACCACGTGGAGTCCACCCTGGGCATCGCGCCGGCGCCGCTGACGTGGCCCATTGGTGACGGCCCGTTCTTCCAGGGCGTGTACGACCTGCGCCACCAGCGCGTGCTGCGCTTCGAGCGCACCACCGGCGGCCGATTCCGCGCCCCCGTCGTGGAAGGCAACCTGGAGGACGCAGACGGCTCGCTCGCGGCGGCCCTCGGCCAGGACGCCCTCGACCGGCTGCGGGAGGCCACGGCGATCGCGGTGGAGGCGGGCCACGCCTGGGATCGCGAGGCGTTCCTGCGCGGCGCGCTGACGCCCGTCTTCTTCGGCAGCGCGCTGAACAACTTCGGCATCGAGGCGCTGCTCGCGGCCGTCTCGGAGTTCGCGCCACCGCCGCAGCCGCGCGAGGGCAAGCGCGGCGAGGTGGCCGTGGAGACGGAGGCGTTCTCCGGCTTCGTCTTCAAGATGCAGGCGAACATGGATCCCAAGCACCGCGACTGCATGGCCTTCGTGCGCGTCTGCTCCGGCCGCTTCGAGCGCGACATGGCCGCGCACCACTCCGCCAGCGGCAAGCGCATCCGCCTGAGCCGTTCCCAGCGCGTCTTCGGCCAGGAGCGCGAGACCGTGGACGAGGCATACCCGGGCGACATCATCGGCATCGCCAACGCCGCCATGCTCGGCATCGGCGACACCGTCACCTCCGACCCCACAATCGAGTTCGAGGCGATCCCGCGCTTCGAGCCGGAGCGCTTCGCGCGCCTGCGCTCGGACGACGTGCAGCGCAACAAGCAGTTCCAGAAGGGCCTGGAGCAATTGGAGCGCGAGGGCGCCGTGCAGGTGCTCTGGTCCCCGGACGGTTCCCGCAGCGCCCCCATCCTGGCCGCCGTGGGCGAACTCCAGTTCGAGGTCGCCGCGCGCCGGCTCCAGGACGAGTACGGCGTGGAGACACGCACGGAGATGCTCCCACACACCACCCTGCGCCTGGTCACCCGGGCCCCCCGGGACGTCCGATGGCCCTCTGAAGCCATGCGCCTGGTGGACCGCGACGGCGGCGAGGCCATCCTCTTCCGCTCCGCACGCGAAGCCGCCGCCCTCGCCGAGCGCGAGGGCGTGGAACTGGCGATCATCGGCGGCGCCGCGCTGGCGGAGGCATGGGGGTAGCCCACCCCTCCGGCCAGCCGTCGGTTGACGTGCGCTACCTGACGGCGTCGCCGTAGCGGTAGGCCTCGGTGATGTCGTCCAGACGGTCCTTGACGTCCGCAGGCAGGGGCTGCTCCGCGGCAGCAAGGGAGTCCCGCAGTTGCTCAGGACGGCTGGCGCCGATGATGGGCGCGGTGACCGCGGGGTTCGCGAGCACCCAGCCCACGGCCATCTGCGTCAGCGGCAGGCCCGCCTCGTCCGCCACCAGGCGCACGTCCTCCACCGTCTCGAACTCACGCTCGTGCCAGTAGCGCTCGCGGTAGCGAGGCCCGGCGGAGCCGAGGTCGAAGCGGGTGCCCTCCAGCGGTGCGTCCGGGCTGTGCTTGCCTGTGAGCAGGCCGCCGGCCAGCGGGTTGTACGGGATCACGGCGATCCCCTCCTCGCGGGCGAGAGGCAACAACTCGCGCTCGAACTCCCGAAAGAGCAGGTTGTAGCGAGGCTGCACGCTGTCGAAGCGGGTGACGCCCAGCGCCTCCGCCTTCCCGTTCGCGCGCGCCAGTTGGTACGCAAGCCAGTTGGACACGCCGATGTAGCGCGCGCGGCCGGAGCGGACCACGTCCTCCAGCGCCCGCAGCGTCTCCTCCACCGGCGTCTCGCGGTCGTAACCGTGCAACTGGTAGAGGTCCACGTAGTCCGTCTGGAGGCGCTCCAGCGACGCGTCGATGGCGTCCAGGATGTGCTTGCGGCTGTTGCCCCGGTCCCAGCGGTTGGGGCCCACGGCGCCGAAGCACTTGGTGGCAATGATGAAGTCGTGGCGCTTGCCCTGTAGCCACCGCCCCAGGATCTCCTCGGTGCGCCCGACGGTGGAGGCGTCTCCGCCCAGGGGATACGCGTCTGCGGTGTCGAGAAAGTCGATACCGCCCTCGGCGGCGCGGTTGAGGATGGCTGTGGACGTGGGCTCATCGCACTGCAGGCCAAAGGTCATGGTCCCCAGGCAGAGCCGGGACACCTGCAGGCCAGTGCGGCCGAGTCGAACGTGCTCCATGGGGCGCTCCTCGCAACGTCCGCGCGCGGAATGCACGCGGCGAGCAAGGGTAGCAGGGGGCGGGGTGCGGGCTGGGGTGCGAGTGCCCTCAGAACATGGTTACCGAACGGGAGGTAGTTGCCTCATAAGCATGGTTACCCAAGAGAGGTGGAGGGGCCATGACACGGGGCAGCGTTGCGGAGTACGCAGCGGCGGTGCGGAGCCGCTACCAACGGGCGAGGA
>Ga0265293_10000933_pt1 | contig 67190 bp, 46 predicted proteins | sample Munlanlewell138R_FD_192505 | JGI IMG/M metagenome (GOLD analysis project Ga0265293, IMG submission 192505) | Leachate microbial communities from a municipal landfill in Southern Ontario, Canada - Leachate well 138R | ecosystem: Engineered > Solid waste > Landfill > Unclassified | place: Canada... | reverse complement strand
ATAGGCTGGCGAGAGAGAACTCTACGACATTGGCTCGAAGCCTAAGGCGGATCACTCTCTTTTACGCCAGCCTTAAGATCATCCTGATCTTGACAAGTTATCTATACTTTCCAGAAAAAAGGCGGGTCGAGGCCGCCTACGAGTATTTCCCTTACTTGCCAGTAGGATGCAGTTGTGTAAAGTGTGGAATGACAGCTAAATAGAGGTTAGAAGGGCGGACAATGTCGGCGAAAAGTATAAAATGTAAATTAAAGCTCAAAATGGGGCGAAATTATTCAAAAACTGGCAGGCAAGAAAGTGATTGACAGCAGAGGTTATTTTGTGTTTGGCAGTAATCAGGAAACAGAGGTAAGGATCGGGGGGAGAAAAGTGGTTAGATATATTTACAATATTGAAGCAAAGTTGAGGATTGCGGATCGATGAGACGTAATTATTCAAAATTTATTGTCGTGCTATTCATTGGTGCCTTGCTCTTAATCTGGAATGGCGGGGTTTTATTTTCTTTGGTCGACATTGAAAAAAATGCAAGCTCCGGTAACACTCGTTCATATACTGATTTGACTGGTCGTGTAGTGGGTAGTGATTTGCCAGAAAACGGTCTTCCGAGTGCTAATGTCACACTAATGGGGGAGGTGACTTATAACGCTATAACGGATGAAGCGGGGTATTTCAATCTTTACAGCGTTGCTACTGAAAAAGAGTATCAGATAAGGGTGACTATAGAGGGGTATGTGTCTTTAGTAGAGGATATTTACATAAGGGAGGGGGATACCGATTTAGGCGTCCTGCTTCTTTTAGAGAACGCCTACCCGCCAAACAGATTAATCGCTACACAAAACAGTGATGACAGCCAGGTAATACTAAATTGGGGGATGCCGATTCCGGTAACGCATTACTTTTATGATTTTGAAGGGGGTGAGTCGGGCTGGACGAGTGGTGTCATCAGTGGCGTCGATCAATGGGAGTGTGGACCCCCAAATCAATCAAATATTAGCAGTGCCTATAGTGGTCAGAACGCTTTTATGACCCGTCTCTCTTTACCTTACGACAATCAGGTTAACGTATGGCTACAGTCGCCGGAATTCAACTTCAGCTTTTTTTCTGAACCCTACTTATCTGTATCGTTGAACATATATTGTGAGAACAATTTTGATGCGATGATTTTGGAGTCTTCAATCGATGGTGGCAGGAGCTGGGAGAAAGTTGAAGGTGATGATGGTTTTTACAACAATCGGAGTAGTTTAGGTCCTTTGAGAGGGCCAAAGTGGTCAGGTCGGATCGGTGTATGGGAGGAGTATTCGACAAGTCTACCTGATTTGGCAAATGAGCCGAGTGTTTATTTACGGTTTCGTTTTCAATCTGATGAGTCTATAGCTTATGAAGGGGTAGCGATAGATGATTTTAAGATAATAGACCAGAGCTTGAGGGGTAGAGGTAGCGATACCGCTTTACATAGCTCGGAGCGAGGGTTTGAGGAGTTTTTGGTCTACCGTTTTCTTTACGACGAGCTCGACAATATCGAAGAATGGTCGACCTTAGGGACGGTTAGCGACACTACTTTTATCGATGAAGAGTGGTCTGCAATAGAGAACGGTTATTATGGATACGGGGTTAGAGCGTTCTATACAAATGGGGTGACTTCAGAGCCGGCGTTCTCTAATTGGGTTGCTAAAGGGTACACAGGTGTCGCCTACGTTCATTTATCGGTTGATAGTGGTGATAGCGGAGAGGGTAGCTTGGTGGAGTTAACTTATCTCGATGAGACACCGGACGGTAAGCCACTTTCATATAGTGGGATTACACAAGGTGGTCACCCTTCGATAGCTGAGTTTAGAAATATTCTTTTAGGGCGGTATAGTGTTAGAGCAACTAAGGCTGGTTTTGAACCTTATATAATAGATGAGGTTGTAGTCAATGATCAATCGGTTATCGAGGTGGAGATTCAAGAGTTACCGCTGCCGCCACGTAGATTAGTGGCAGGGGCGAGTAATAATGTAGTTAACCTCTCTTGGCAGCCGCCGATTCCTGATAATAATTCAAATCTATTTCATAACGAAAGTAGAGCGCTGCTCGGGTATAACGTCTATCGTGATGAAGTTTTGATCACTCAAACACCGATAACAGAGACTACTTATAAGGATAGTGAGGTTGAGAATGGCCGAGAGTATAGTTATTACGTAACCGCTCTGTATAGTTTGGCTGAATCGGAAGGGTCTAACCAGGTGACGGCAACTCCGGGGGCTAATCAAACGATACGAATCGGAAAGGCTACAGAAAAAGACTATACACTACCTTTGAACTTTTGGTACAAAAACAGTGTGACCCAGACTATTTACTATAAGGATGAGATTAATAATGGCGGGGTATTGGAGAAGATCTGCTATTTTTATGATTTTACGTCGGAGATTATCAATACACCGATCAAGGTCTGGATGGCTGAAGATAATATTAGTACCCTTTCTAATGAATGGCTCCCCTCCTCTGAGATGGTACTTGTTTATGATGGGGGGATCGATATTGCGCCTGGGGAGGGTTGGCTGGAGATAGTGTTGGATCGCTATTTTTTCTATAGCGGTTCGGGCAACCTGGTGGTGATGATCCAACGTCCGATGGATATTGATTTTTATGCGAGTACAGACAGGTTTTACTACTCTATAACAGAAGATTATCCATACCGTTCGAGAAATATTCACTCTGATGATGAGGTCTTTAACCCTGACGATATTATAGGGGGTACTCTGTCGTCGAGAGTCCCTTATACGGAGCTGTTTATGATCACGTCGGGTATGGGTTCGATCTCGGGGTATGTGACCGACGAGTTTTCTAATCCGTTAGCGGGGGTTATTATAACTGTTGATGGGAGCGAATTTCAAGCCAAGAGTGATGAGTCTGGATATTACGAGTTTAAGTATATAAAGGGTGGCTTGCATAAAGTTAAAGGTGTTAAATTTGGGTATTACGACGTAGTTATCGAGAATGTAGACGTCGTCGAGGATCAGGATAGTAAGGTAAACTTCGGTATGTCGACTATTAAGAGGGTTAGCCTAAATGGGCGTGTCGTCGGTAGCGATTGGCCAGAGGTAGGGCTTGAGGGGGCGATAGTAAGATTAATGGGTTATCAAGACTATGAGGCTGTGACCGATACTGATGGAAACTTTGAGATTGCTGAGGTGTATAGTGGACGCTCTTATAATGTGGAGGTGGAAAGGGGTGGGTATGTAGAGATCTATTTTGAGCTTGAGGTAGAGGATGGGGATATACTATTGGAAGACATTGTGCTCTTAGAAAAGGCTCTGCCACCTACCAATATCTATGCGGAAATAATAGATGATAACCGAAGCGTGAAAATAAGCTGGAACGAACCTACTTATAGAAGTAATTCGCTTAAAGAGAGTGTTTCTAATAAGGTTGGCTTTAGAGGGCTAAGCAATGATGGGCTTGCTACAAAAGGGGCGAGGGTCAGGGGAGAGCGTGCGCTGTTAGGGTATATTGTGCATAGGTTGAAGCCGGGTGAAGAGGATAAGCCGCATAAATGGCAAGAGTTGGGTACTGTGTACGAAACAGGCTTTGTTGATGAGGGGTGGGGGAGCTTGGAGAATGGAGCGTACCGCTATGGAGTAGTCTCTATTTTCAGTAACAATCAGCTTTCAGAATCTGCTTTTTCGAATCAAGTGGTTTACAGGGAAGAGATTAAGGGGATTTGTAATCTTCAAGCTGTAGTTGTCGGGCAAAGGGTGGATCTTTCGTGGGAATGGGAGGCTGAAGAGTTTAACAGTCTAAACGATGAAGAGGGCTATTCAGTCAGAGATGGTGAGAGGACTTTTATCGGATTTCAAATTACACGTGGGTTAAAAACTGTTGCCGAAGGATTAACAGAAACTGAATACAGAGATTATAATGTACCTGCTGGTGAGTATACCTATTCGATTGTCGGTATGTATACGAACGGGGTTACTCAAGTTTTGACGGTCGACGTTGAAGTTAGCCTCTCTACGGACAACAACGAAATAACTCAGCCTCTAACTACAACGCTAAAGCAAAACTATCCGAATCCATTTAATCCGGACACTACTATCAATTACTCGCTCCATCATGAGGGGTGGGTGACTTTAGAGATTTATAATGTAAAAGGGGAGCGGATTAGGATACTGGTCGATGAAGCTAAAGGGGTAGGGGAGTACAGCGTTAGCTGGAGTGGGGACGATCAAACAGGCAGTAGAGTAGGTTCGGGCATTTATTTTGTGAGGATGAAGAGTGGCGAGTACTCAAAGCTCGTAAAGATGCTTCTATTAAAGTAAAACTTAAGCAATAAAAAAGGGCGTAGAAAGTACTACGCCCTTAACTTTATACAGCCGAAGAGATTACTACTTCAGCATTATGAATTTCTTAGACTTCTGATAGGTTGAAGTTTTCATCCTGTAGAAGTAAATACCGCTACTGAGTTTTTTACCTGAGTCGTTTTCACCGTTCCAGACTAAGTTATACTTACCCGTTTCGTAGTTATCCTTTGCTAAGGTTTTTACTCTTCTACCTGAGATGTTGAAGATCTCAACCGTTACAAAGTCAGCCTCTTTAATGGTGAAGCTAATGGTAGTAGTTGGGTTAAACGGGTTTGGATATGCGTTTAATAGCTCAGTTGCTTTGATTATTTGATAGTCGTCTTGAACTGAGAGACCCATCACTGTGACATAGATAGTTTCAGAAGCTAAGGACTCGCCCTGTTCGTAAACGGCTTTAATGTGGTACTGATAGTCACCCGGTTCGACTTTAAGGTCATCGTATTGGGTTTCGGTAACTGGTTCTGAGTTAAGTAGGATTGGTTCATCCCCCTCTTCATCAGTTGCGCGGTATACGTTGTAGCCTAAGAGCGAGCTATTTGAGTCTGACCCATAAGGGGCGTCCCAAGATAGCATAGCGGCGTTATCAGCAGTTTCGATTTGTAGGTTATCAATAGTGTAAAGGATGTAGTAGATTGCAACAGCGGTATCGCTATCTTTTAAGCCATCTTTGTATCCTTTAGCTTTGATTGTAATATTGCGGTCTACAATGAACGGCTCTGTGTACTTTGTTGAAGATTCGGTAGGCTCTGAACCGTCTAAGGTATAGTATACATCAGCATTTTCTGTTTCGGTTGTAATTGTCACTGTGAATGCGTCGTAGAAGATACTGTCATCAGGTAATATGGAAAGCGGGTCAACGATGAAGGAGACGTATTGAGACGAGATGTTTGAAGGGAAAGATTCGCCTTCATCATACATGGCGGTTACGTAGTAGAAGTAATCTTCAAACTCAATAACGTTTTCGTCAAAATACTCTAATTCTTCAATCAAGTTTTCGTTCACTTTGAATCCGTTACGGTAGATGTTGTATCCGAGTAAGCTACGTGAAGAGCTTCGTGAGCTCTGGCTCTGCATTATACTTTCAAAGCCGCCACTTCTTAGTGCACGTTCTGCTATCGGTTCGTTCCAACTAAGTTTAACTCCAGTCTCTTTAAGGGTGGTAGTCAAGTCTTCAGGGGTTGCGACACCTTTAATTCCGGTAGTGGTATCAATGCCGAGCATAACTTGAGGCTTGTTGAAGGAGGTTTCCATCGTTACTGCATTAGTCTGAGGAATTGACGCGCTTTGTGAATAACGATATTCGTCCCTTTCAATGTATATTTTGATACGGCCAGAGAAATGGAAAGTTGGTGATAAACTAAACGAAGTATCTATCAAGAGGTTGTCTATCCCGTTCCAATAAAATGGAGTATCTAAAGTCAACATATCCCAGTTACCAGCGAATGGTTCGTAGTAATCAGTATGGTATACTTGAGTGAATGGACCTGGATCGTGATCTACTGCATTGCTCGCCTTAGTGTGGCGCATCCTCACTAAGAACTGAGGTAGTCTGTAATGCGGTGGGCTGGTAACAAAGAAGCCAAACTTGGTTATCGGTTGATTACCAAGGTATCCCGCATTCCTGATCTCTTGCGCTTTGAAAAAGATCTGGTCTCTGGAACTCTTCTCTGACAAGTTGATAGGACAGTGAGCAGATGCACTGTTCGCAAGGTCGCCGGAGCCGAGACGGATATAAGCGGTGTCGCCGACAGATAAGAGAGTGTTTTCTTTAAAGGTGTAGTCGCCACTCTGAATGTTGTGAGCTATATGTAGTACATCATTTTCAGATAGAGTTTCGCTAATCGTAGCTACAACTTCGATGTATTTAGTGTCGCCACTCAAAATTCTTTTAAACCTGTTACGAGAGACGCTTATTATTTCAAGTCCGGGTGATGAACTACTTAGCTCAATATCAAAATCGTGAGTCTCAACAGTTCCGTAGTTTTTCAAGGGGAGATAAATAGTGACTGTTTCGCCCGGATCGATAATCCCGTTGTTGTTTCCGCCTGGTGCTGGGTCGTGGATAATCGGTGTGTTAGTACCAATAAACGGTGCGTTAACTGGCATAAAGAATTGTTGTGTCCACCTCTGTCCGAGCTCAGAGGTTATCTCTAACTCGAAATGTATCTGCTGATTATAAGGTATGGTGCTATCTAAGGTGATAGAGAATTTATCGTTTGATGGGAACTCTTCGTCTGGAGCAATATATGGGAAGGTACTGGTATCGTTCAGTATGGTGACATAAGGGTCGTCTGTACTAATTTTAGCAATGACGTTCTTTGCAATTTCGTCGCCTGAGTTTTTCAGAACCAGAGTGAAGTCGTTAGTCTGCCCATATGTAGGTCTGTTAAACTCCCCTTCATCTATTATGTAGCTTTCATAGTGTACAAACGGCTTGCTTGGAGCGGTAGTAGTGAAGTAGATAGCAGTTTCGTTTTCGATCGGTCTTGCACCAGCTGGATACTCGTTGCAGAAAGTGTATTCGCTTCCAATGGTGCCAGTGTGGTCAGCAATACCGACAGTACAATAGTTACCCCAGTTACCATAATATTGATGTGATTTACCCTCTTGGTTGTTGGTATTAGAAAACTCTTTGTATTGTATTTTGATCGGTCCATCACCTGTGTGTGTAACGTAATGAGCTGGGTCATAAAGGATGATTTGGAAGGTGTTTGGGCTGACTCCTATGTATCCACTTGTACTTTGCCAGGTCACAATAAAAGTATTGTTTTCTATATCATGACGGGTGAATACGCCTTGAGTGGAAGTTGGATTTACTTTGAGGTTATCCCAGAAGGCGGCAATAATAGCGTCTGGACCTAAAGGACCGGGTAGTCTCCAGTTTCTAAAGCTTCCCTGTTCTGTTTCGCCAAGGCTCATCCAGCCATTAGTACAAATTGTAACTCTATTGTATTCTACTCCGTAAAACTTAAAGGTAAAGGGGAGGTTGATTGATTTAAATTCTTGTTTATTATCGTAATCAGCTTCAATGCCTAAGTTTGCTCCGCTACCACCAAAATCTGGAACTATTTCCACCCAATCATATATAGGGGCAAGAGGATACTCTGTGTCGCCTGAGTCATAAACCCAATAGCCGTAAGCATCGGGGCCAAGAGGGTCATCTTCGGTTCTGTTTCCTACCAAGATGTTAAATTTTCTTGTTTGAAAAAAGCCTTCATTGTTATAGAAGTCTACTTGAAGTTCTGGAGTCATACCTGGGATAAGCCTGTCAGAGATATCTAAGCTAAATAGATCACTCTCGTTGGTTTTGGTTTGACCACTCGGGATAGTTCCTAAGAAAGCAGTACTGTCCACTACCTCTGCGCCAAAATGTCCGTATAATTTTGCATATACGTCGTTAACACTGGACTGACCACTGTTTTTAACTGCTAAGTGGAGCATTATTCTCATCCCTTTATTGATGTACCCTTTTTCTTGTGAGTTCACATAATAAGTTGTCACGTTGAGATTTGCGTTTTGAACTCTAACCTCGAGCCTACTCTCCCACTCAGCACCTGAACCGTCGGAAAGGGTTAAAAGTAGTGGGAATGTATACCCGTCAGGGGTAGTAGGGAGTATTTCAAAGGCAAAAGAGTCGACAGATTCTTTAGTGCCACCAGCTGCGATTTTACCGAAGTTTGAAGTATTGGAAGTGATATTGATGTATTCGCTATCTGCTGAAATAGTTCCAACAATACTCTCAACTTGGCTGACCAAATGGTTCTTGGCAATTATAACAAAATCGGAGGTTGTGCCAGCAGCTGGCTCATTGTTCCAAACTACACTATCAAGTGTTACCGCTTTTTCAGTCTTAAGGGTGAACTTGCCGAGGTGTGGCTTGTGATCTGGCTTGGTTACAACAAGGTTAACATCACCTGTGATATCGGTAGAATCAAAGTAAAGGGTAACTTTACCAGATTTGTCAGTATAGTCCGAGGAAAAAATAATGTCGCCACTTTTGCTGGCGGTTACCCAAGCGTCTTCAACCGGAGCTCCATTTTCGTCTATAACTTTTACAACTATACTGTTACTGCCGGAGGGGAGACTGGATGGATAGGTTACAGTGAGGTTGATAGGTTTTTGCACCCATAAATCCATTGATGGGTCACCTACTATGTTTGCCCAGTGAGAAAACCTTGGTGCTTGAGCAGGGTGGAGAACATCGTAAACTCGGTGTAAATGGTTCTTGCCATTGACGTGAGCTTCACCCATAGTTTTCATATTTTGAACGAAGACACCCTCAACGAAAGCGGCATTAATTGAGTTATTGAAAGCTGTACGGGTATCATCGGCAGTCATACCGATAAAAGCAATGCCACCATTAGCTACACTGGCGGTTCCAGCTCTAACAAAGTTTTCCGTACGACTACTTCCGATAGGATAATAAGTGTGACAAGTGATGAAAAAGCCGAAAGGTAGTTTAAGTCCAGTAGTAACAGTGTCAGCCCATCTCCAGTCTTGTAATTGATAATACCCTCTAAAGTTTAAGAAAAAACTCCCTTCGTTTAAAGCGGTGTTGACAGGATCGTATGGCGGGTTGGGTACTTCAGTGAATTTGTAGTCACTTTTATAGTTGACCATAGTCTCTTTTACATACTTGCTTAAAAAGAGGGTGGAAATACCCCATTTTTGCTCTGCACTACCTAAAATAGCGTTGTTGTACCAGTTGGAGTTTATTGTGTATGGAAATCTCTCATAATTCTTTATTTTATTCCATATAGTCGCAAGCTGGTCGGCACTTTGCACTGAGAGACGCCCTATGAAGATATCGCTAATATCGTCATTACCAGCAAGTAATGTGTAGGGATGGTCCCCTGCAGTAACATCATCAGTATTATCTTTAAATTGCCAGAAGAAGGGAACAGTCATAGCACCACCTACATTACCACTACCAATGATAATAACATACTCAGGTGGGTTCTCTAAATTATCGTAAGCATGCTTAATGTATGCCTGAATTTGATTTCTTGTCGGATATTGAGATGTATCGATCCTTCTTACTTCAAACCCTTTTTGGCGTTTCCACTCGTGAAATTCATCTATAGTTTCGACAAGAGTTTCTGTGTCGTGATGGACTATCAAGATGCTTCGTCTCTGATATTCTTTTGAGTAGTCACGGAATTGTTCATAGTTAAGGAAAGTTGCTTTATATAAGTTTTCGAAGCTTCTGGATAGTTTTAGAGGTGGATTGTCAAGTTCGTTTACACCAGTAATGCTTGTATCATATTCAACTCTAATTCTGATTTTTGTGTTGATAGTCAACTCTTCTCTTGCTGGGTTATATCTAAAAGGTAAGACGTTGATATTGATATATCTGTAGTCTCGCATAATGAGGGGCTGTCCCATTAGAGTAAGGCTACTGGGATAAACAGTGTTCTTCTTATAAAACCCTTCATTAATGATAAAACCGTCTGTCTCAGAGATCTCTAAGTCAGGTCCCTGAGAAGGGAATATTTTGATGTTGTTGATCATTTTTTTGTCAACTACGTTAACCTGCTGTAAAGAAACTTGACCTTTGTTAGGGATAGCTAACGAGAACGAAAAAATAGGGAGCTCAGGTAAACCTTCTTCCACTATCGGATCGGCAGATGGATGGAAAATCCGCTGATACTCCACATCGTTAACATTATTTGTTATCATTTCATAATCATCTAATTCAAATTCTACTTCGGTGTAGTTAGCACCACTGGAAATCAGACTAAATGGAGTTGTAAAGCCTTCTATAGGTACTATAGCAAAAAATAACAAGATTAGTAACGGTAGAAGGAATCTCTTCTCCTTTCTAAATTCATATCGCATTATGGCCTCCATGTAATATATCTAATGTTCTTCGTAATTTTTCAGACTATCTACTTATAGTCAAGCAAGAAATGTGCCAACTGATCGTAATCGGCTTATACCTTTGATAAGAGAGAGGTATAAAAGGCCGACTATCAGAGATGTTGGCGGCAGTCCTCGAATAAATAGATTGTCATATATAGTTGCATCTTTATCACGTTCATCATATAATAAGTACAATTGAAGTATACTCCAAGAAAAAAATCAACACTATGTCTATCCTTAAAACAGGCTGTTCGTTAGTGTGTTGGTCGTTGATTTGACAAGCATTGATTATGGTAAAGTCAAATCAAAACAGAGAGATATCGCTCATCTTAGAGTTGAGAAGAGATTCTAATATGAAATATTTGTTGACAAAGATACAGAGCAGATTTAACGAGTAATAGGCGCATGTAGTGAAAGTTTAAGTGAAAGTGACGGATAACTCAACCAAAAGAGTTGATTCTTGCTTTGCTTTTACAAGCAGTGATGTTACATTATAGAGGTTCGCTATTTTGTTCTTAGAAAAAGTAGTGGTAAAATGTGTTACCCAAGAGTAAAAAAGATATTATAACCCCAGGAGGTCTAGGATGAAAAGGAGTTTATTTGTATGCCTAATGCTAATAGGTATCATTGGATCAATGTTTGCCTTCCCGTTCGGAAACTACGGTAATATAAGAGTTCCAGACGCTTATGTTATACCACATCTGATGGGAGAAATCACTTTAGATAACTATATCTACCCTGAGAACAATCGTTCGGATGATGACTTTGCCTATAACTGGGCTGGGTCTATAAACGTAGGATTGTTAGGACATGGTGAAGTTGGACTCGTCGGTACAGGAGATAAAGTTTATCTCGGAAACCTTAAACTCAGACTCGTTGGTGAGACTAACGCATTGCCAGATATTGCTATCGGAATTGATAACCTGTTTTCCAAAGTGGGCGAGAGAAAGCTTGGTAGAAAAGATATGATAGATGCAGGGAACTACAGAAGAAACTCTGTATACTTTGCAGTATCAAAAACAATTTTTATGTCAGGATTACCAGCGATTGGCGATCTTCCCTTAAGAGCTACTATTGGTGCCGGTTCACATAGATTTAATGGAACGGTTAAGTTATCAAGACAGTTTGGTGGCCTGTTTGGGGCTTTACAGGTAGAGCCTGTGGATAATTTTGCAATAATTACTGAGGTTGATGGTCACAATCTCAATGCTGGTTTTGGATATACCTATGCAAACTTCTCAACAAGATTATATCTATATAAAATTGAAGAGTGGAATAGGAGAGACCCAAAATTTGGACTTAGCTTCTCATACTTGATAGATCAATTTGCAACCGAAGGAAAAAGATCATACAAACCTACCCGCTCAGCAGGAACCGGATATAACCAAGGATATGATTACTACAATGATGGCTCATTTGACGAGCTTCAGAGAATTCGACATCAAAGACAAAGGGCTGAAAGGGAAATAGAAGAAATTAAGCGCTTGCTGGAAGAATAGTTAAAGTAGTAGTGTTCAAAGCTTTAAGGTCTATTAAGTTAGGTTGCTTTTCACCAGGAAAGCAGTGTGATGTGCAACTCCTTCACTGTATAAAGGATATTTAGTATGAAAAAGTATTATCTGTTGTTTTTGCTATTCGTGGTGATGTTTTCGATAGGCGTCAGAGATGCTTATTCTGAACAAGTCTACGATGAAACAGCAAAAGAAAAGGCGCTTATAGATTACTCTTATGAAGATTCCGAGTATTACCAGGAATATCAGGCTGAAAGAGATATAGTTCTGGAGCTATCCAGAAACGGTAATAGAGGGGAAATAAGCTCAAGGTTCAATAGCTTGGCTTCAGAAATAGAAGAGAGTTACTTGCAACTTGAGATGTCTTTCATTAGAGATAAGCATGATAGGATGCATTATGTGTATAAAGATGTACAAGAAGTTGCAGACCAATATTATTTCTATGAAGCCCTTCTTAACTATTTAGTAGGGGATATTAAATCCACAAGAGAAAACTTAGAGTTACTCGTCGAAAAATACCCCTTTTCAAGAAAAATGAGACATGGAACTTTCTTGTTGCAAGCTATCTATGTTTACGAACAAGAGAATGAAATGTATGTAGAACTCTTTAATAAGTTCCCTAAGTTTGCTACTCCTAAGAATAGATTCTGGCTTGGTCAAGCGTACTTTAACCTTGCTAAATACGAAGAATCAAAGTTGATAATGCAGGACTTAGTTAACAATGATAAATATGGGCTCCGTTCTCAAGTTGTAATGAGTATGGTTGACTATATTGAGGGTAGGCAAAACAACGCCATCAATAGTCTTGAAACGATTAAGCAAAAATTCAGCCCAGCTGACAAAGGTTACGAAGTGGCTGTGTTGTCGTTAGCTCGCCTTTATGGACTGCTTGGAGAGCATACGCTTTCTTTGGACTCTTATAATGAGTATCTGCAGCTTCTTAAAGGGGAACCAGTTAGCAACGAGATCATCTTCGAGATGGGGTTAGTCGCCAGAGATGCTGGTTATGTTGACCTTGCAAAGAATTATTTTTCTTCTAATACAAGCAGTTCTCCGAGTGCGCATCTATTTGACCGCTCGTTAGCAAACATAGCTACCATTATATCTGAATATGATAGCGTGGAAGATGGGATGACACTCCTTGAAGAGGCTATTATGCTTAATGAGGCCAACCGAGAAGCTTACCAAATAGAGCGGGATGCCTTAGAAGAGATAAAAGAGAGCTTAGAAGCTGTCATATATACTCCTACCGGTGCTAACAAGGGGAGACTCATTAGAGAGACAAGAGTTAATCTTGTAAAATTTATTGAGCTTCAAAATGTGAGAACATTAGGAGCAAAAGATGGAATTGAAAACTCAGTAGCTTATCGCATACAGCTGATGAATGAAGAGTTTGTTAGCCTTGTTAAACTTATCCTTCAACTCGAAGAGTTAGTTGATAAAGTCGGAGATAAAAAGGAAGGAAGTGAGTCCTACAGAGTCCAAAAGATGCTCGAAGATATCGAGAACTTAAGGATAAGGGCTTACGTGCTGAAAATAATTGGTGAAGAGAATTTGCCGTTTGATTCTTCCCAAGGGGGTAGATGGCAGCCGATTAGATATGGGACTGACACTACGTTGTCGAGAAGAGAGAAAAAAGAAAGGAATCAACGATATCAACTTGCACTTGACTTTGCTAAGAGAATTGTAGCTTTAGAGGATGAGCGAGAAGAAGCGGTTGAAATTAACGACATCGATGAAATCGACAGAATAGATGAAGAGCTTGCTAATATTGAAGAAGATATTGAGTATACATTTGGAAATATTGATTTGTCAGATGAATTCGTTGGAAAAGTGGAAGAAGAACAAGATAAGCTGTCAACAGTATGGCATAATCTGAAGAAAAACAAAGATAAAGTAGTTGAATCCTATTACCAAGTTATAGCTAAAAAACTTAAGGATGTCAATGAAATATATTACTTAGAAGCGCATTTAGCCAACATTTATACAGGTGCTCTATATCAAAGCATTCAAGATAGCATTCTTAAAATGGATAATGAATATAGCTTTTCTCTTCTTGATGTACTGTTTCAAGAGGTATTGGAGAATGACCGTGAATTAGAAGATTTGATCGAACAATTTGAAGAAGAAGCGGTTCGAGGGGAGGAAATGTGAGGATTAATTATAAATTATCACTTGCACTTATCTTTGTGCTTATCTTCAGTAGCCTTTTAATGGGCGCAACTAAAGAGTCAGAGCTTAGAGCAAAAACGGAAGAGAACCTAAGAATTAAAACTAAAGCATATAATTCTATGCTCGAATATCTTAGAAGATCTCCTGACGCCGAAAAGTACGAAAGAATAGATGATTTATACTTTAAATTGGGAGAGCTGAGCGCTGATCTGTATCCAACCGATTCAGAACTCTCTCTTACGTACTTTCGCAAAGTGCTGGAACTAAACCCTAAATATCCTAATCGTGATGTGGTGCTCTATAATATTGGTTATTTGCAGTCAGACTTGCAAAAAAAGCTAAGAGATACACAACGTCAAAAAAGGGTAGAAGATATTATCACCGAAGGGAGATATGAGCCTATTTTGAAATGGGGCGAGTCCGAAAGATTGACACTGGACAATACTAAAGAAGCTATCGACGCTTACACAAAACTTGTGCTTGAAGAGTCCAACTCCAAATATTTCGAAGAAGCTCTGTTCCGTTTAGGTATTCTTTACTACGATATTGGTATGGATGATGACTATGAACCTGTATTTTACTACAACAAAGCAAAAGATATATTTGATGTCTTGGCTAAAGAAGATACCGACGGTTTTAGACATCTGAGCCTATACCAAAGAGCATGGTCGTACTTTAGTATCAATGATTTTGAAAATGCTATAGACGACTTTTGTAATGTACTTAGTATAATGAACGAGAATTCAAAGTTCAAAGTCTTTTTCGAAGAAGATGCTATCGAAAATATTGCGTATAGCTTGGTGCGTATGGATGGCTCAGATTACTCTGTCGCTTCCCATTCCGTCATATATGCAAAACAAAGATTGCCTCAAATGCTTCATAATGAACGCTATTTAACTACGATTCTATACCGTGTAATAGAGATTAAAAAACAGCTGAACGCTCCTTTCCACGCAGTGGATTACTATGAAGCGCTCTTGGAACTCTTCCCCAATAACTTAAAGAATCCCTCTATTGTAGAAGAAATAGTTAACCTATATACAACGTACGGCTATTTGTTCGCATCTGATAATGAGCTTAGGGATAAAGTAGTCGACCTAAAACAAAGATTGGCAGATAGCTTTAAAGGCAATTCAGGTTGGTATGAGACTAATAAAGAGATCAAAGGTTTTGATGAACAATTGCAAATAGTACGAGATTCTTATATATTCCTGGAACCAATGATATGGAATAGATTTGTAATTAACAGAAACTTAGATAACTATAGTCAGTACCTCTCTCATTTGGAAGACTTCAAAGCATACCCGGAGTTTAACGACAAAGAGGGTGTGGAATGGTACGTTTCGAAACTAAAGAACCTTGTGGATGCCAGCTTAGTTTTCGCAGAAGAAAAGAATGAACCAATATACTGTCTGCAAGCTTATGGATTCGTAACTGAGTTTAATACTACATACCCCAGCAACGATGACTTCTATAAATATGAGAAGGCGAGATACGATGTAGTAGAGACGCTTTACGAAAGGCTTAAAGATGTGGTGGAAGACGAAGCTTATGTTGATGAAGAGAATAACATCGAAATCAACAAAGATTCCCTAATTCAACTATATCTTAAAGCTGCAGGTGAGTTTCTCGATACCTTTGAAAATTTAGTACGTGGTGTTGAAATAGATGAGTCTGAAAAACCAACTTACCATAATAACGTTACTCCAGAAGAAATAGTTGGTGCCTTGTATAGAAGAAGCCAGATCTTCTTGGCTGATAAAAACTATGAAGAGGCGGAGAAAGATCTTCTTGCTATGCTTGACTTCGAGATTGATGAGATGCTACGTCGCGACATATTTATATACTTGGCTCAAATAAATGAACGAAACAGTAACTTTACATTAGCTGAAAATTACTACCGTAAAGCTGCTGAATATGCTGTCGATGTAGATGATGCAGAGAATATTAGAAATCACTACAGAAGACAGATGCAAAGCACAGCAAATGCTCTTTCACAAGATGAGTCTTACTCAGAAGCTGCTGAGGAATATCTGAGATTAGCTGCTGAGTTTAAAGAGATCGATAATGATAGAGCAGTAGGTTTGCAAAATCAAGCAGTAGATGTATATATTAAAGCAGGTGAATACCAGAAGGCTATTGACCTATTGGTTGACATGTCCTCCCTAAGGGAAGAGATTGATGCAGTTTACTTCTTGTATAGTAAAGCTTGGGCTTTGGCCGATACATCACTTACTGATGATAGACAGACTTTAGCACTTAAAAATGAGTTTGTCGATAAGTATCCATCGACAAATCAAGCTTTCATAATAAGATACGGGATTATAAATGAACTCTCCTCAAATGAGGATACTAAATATGAAGCGGGCGACCTTCTTTTAGTACTACATAACGAAGTGCGTGAAGGTAAAATCGATAATGATGATTTTAAAGTCGAAGATATCTACTTTAATGCCTTAGACATTTATCATGAACATCCCGATAGAGATAAGGTTATGAATATGATGCTTGAGTTTGAAAGACTGTATCCTGAAGACTTAAGATCTAATGATTTACTTATTGTTGTAGCCCTCTATTACGATGAAGAGGGGAGAGATGAGGAGTTTGAAGAGCTGGCTAAATATCTGCATAAAAAAGATCCTGATTCTAACCTCTATGAAAGTATAGCACGTAAGAAAATCGTTAAGATTTATGAGGAAGCTACCGAGTATTTTGTCGAGAAAGAGTTCGATAAAATGTTTGCTAAGATTGACGAATTTGAGAACTTAGATGCGGAATATAGAAAAAACAACCTGAATTTACCCTTAGAAGACTTCTATTATGACTTCGATGCTTACAAAAATGCTTATGATGATATGAATAGATATCATGAGTATATAGCTGATATGAAAAAGCTCTACGAAGATACTATGAGCAATGTTGTTGAAGCCGAGCACGGAACCATCTTTAGAAGTAATATCTATACGACTTGGAACTCTCATCTTGTGGGCGGTGATAAAAGGTTAGATAAATTCGTCGATCGCTCAAGACAAGTAGAATCTGAAATACTCAGCCTATTTGAAGGTGAAAAAGATTTGGTCTATGATGTTATACCCGATGTCATTAAAGCTGAAGGTGTTTATATAATTGGCCGTGTATACGAACGTTTTTCTGAAACGGTAGAGGTACAGTTGAATAGATACCTATCAAGCTCTGTTGAAATGGTAGAGTTGAAAGATTATAGCGACGATGAATATCAGGCTACTAAGGATTATATTACAAACAACTATATCGTTCCATATGTTGAGTTCTTTCAAGAAAAAGCTAAAGATTGGTACAGACTGCTGTTGAGTACATTTGGCGATACAGATTTTGCATCAGAAGCTAAAGAAAGACTCTCCGAGCTGCCAAGTCAAATTGAGCATTCCTCAGTTAACTCAGATTATGACTGGGTTGCTGCATACGGTAATGCAGAAGCTATAAATACTGATAATTTAGTTTGGCATATGGTGGACGATGCAAGCGATAAAGTTGATATTGAACAAATTGTCGGAATTAAAGGTGAAAATTCAATACCTATCTGGATTTCGGTCGGAATTGTTGATGAAGAGGCTGAAGAACTACCAACCAGCTTGCTCTTCAAAAAACAATTCGACACAAGTGATGGAGAGGTCGTTGAAGCTAATCTAAACTTTTTCAGTTATGGACGTAGCTCTATCTGGTTAAACGACCAGCTGATTGCATCAGACCTTGTCTTTGTGCAAGATGATGAGAATACTGAGCTTAGTGCCCTAACTGTAGAAATAGATTCTTCAAGTATCAACAACGATGGCGTAAACACTCTTGTCGTACAGACAGAACTGCTCGATGAGAACGAGGCTATCGTTTTAGAACTTGACTTGATATCTAATAAATAGGTTGGAGGAGTCTATGAATAAAAAGCTCATACTTATGTTGATCTTGACAGTCGCCACCTTAGCGCTTTTTGCACAGAGTGCACAAAGGGGACAGGATTCAGGTCAAGTTACGAATCGATCAAACATTATTCTTATAGAAGAAGAAATCTTCGAAGCTGATATTGAGATAAGAGTTCCCGAAGGGGCTGTATTGCCACGAAGGAGAGTAGAAGAGATCAGTTATTCGCTAAGATTTTTACAAGAGCAATTTATTAAATCAAATAGATTGTTATATTAAATTAAAGGAGACTATTATGAAGAAGTTTATTTTAAGCGTGGTTGGTGTGTTTGCGGGGTTCTCCCTTTTCGCTCAAGAAGCGGGAAGCGTAAGTTTAGTTGAACTCTATAGCAGTGGAGGACTTTTCTCACATTTAATCGCTCTATTATTCCTGTGTGCTATAGTATATGGCGTAGTAAGATTTATTCAGTTAGCTGTAAAAGAAAAGCTCGATGCTAAAGCATTTTACTTGAAGCTTAAAGGTTACATAAAGAATGAAAGTTACGAAGAAGCAATCAAAGTCAGTGGAAACTTCAAAAACACTACATTAGGATATATCTTCTGGAGTGGTTTATCTGTATTCAACGATCAAAGAAAGAGCGGTGTAAAAGGTAGAGACCTTAAGAATGCACTTCAAAACTCTTTTGATGAAGCTGGCTTACAGACGATTTACAAATTGGACGCTGGCTTGTTCTGGTTTGACATTATAGCACAAGTGGCGACTCTGTTGGGTTTGCTTGGTACTATTTGGGGACTGATGGTTGCTTTCAAAGGATTAGCAGTTGCAGCACCAGTCGATCAGCAGAGAATATTGACACAAGGTATTCAGCAAGCAATGGGTACAACCGCTTTAGGTTTAAGTGCAGCAATACCAACTATGTTTATCAAAGGCTATCTCTCATCTAAGTCAGAGAAAATTATCAATGATATTGATGAGTATAGCGTTAAGATGATTAATCAGATTAATAGCTCAATAAAGGAATAATACTATGGCTTTTGGCGCATCACAACGAAGAATTCAGAAGAGCTCGGGTCCTGAAGACCTTAACCTCATTCCTATAATGAATTTCTTCATTACTATAATACCGATGCTGCTAGTTATCACAGTGACTGTCCATATGGCTTTATTATCATTAGACCTTTCTGCCAGTGGAGGCGGAGGGGGTGGTAGTGATGGATCAGGAGAAGGTGGCGCAGGAGCCGAAGAAAAGGTAAAGAAAATCGAATTGGTTATCTACAATAACAAATTTGAAGTTCGTGAAGAGGGTTCAAATACTCTTGTGTTAGATCAAGTAACAGATGGTTTAAACAATCTTTACGATTTTGCCACCTTAGGCTCGGTATTAATGGAAATCAAAAGTCGGAATGAGAATGTTAACGAGATCAGAGTCATACCATATCCTGACGTTCTTTATGACACATTGATCAAAGCTATAGATGTGTCTAAATTACAGGGATTTGTCGAAGTTAAGTATGAAAGTGTTAAACAGGGTATGATATAATACTGGGGGAATATGGCTATGAAAAAAATATCGAATAGAGTCAACCGTTCAGCCTCTGGTGGCCCGAGGAAATCAAGAGATAAAATTGATAAGGTCAAAAACCTGAATATCACCTCATTGGTTGATATTTTGACAATACTTCTTGTCTTTTTGATCAAAAATATCTCCGTCGATACCCTCAGGCTAACAGTGCCTGAAAATATGGACCTTCCCTCAACTGTATACACAGAAGATATAGAGAGTAGTGGACAGGCGGTAGTTATAAAATTATATACCGACCAAATCCTTGTAGGAGCTGAAAATATTCGTGTTGGATCGCTTGACTCTTTTCTAAACGATGCTAAGGTTAGAAGAGAAATGCTTTCTTTTATGAATGAGCAAACACACCTGATTACATCACAAGAAGGTGATTTGAAACCACTACTGTTGATTCAGGCTGACACCAGAATCCAGTGTCGATACATTACCGACGTGGTTGCTTTAGGTGCTACAGCAGGATTTACCAGCATCTACTTCTCTTCTGTCAAAGGTGAAGACCCCATAGCGACCTATGGGATAGGAGACAAGGGGGCGTAATGAGTAAAAGTAAGATTCTCAGCTTGAAGTTGTTTTATAAGGGAAAAAACCTTGATATCGCCAGAGAAAATAGAGACATCAAGAATAAGTTTGTCATAGGTAGTGATAAACATATGTACTGGCAAATCTTGGATAAAAACTTCCCTAAAAAGCACCTGCTTGTCAAAAAGGTCAAAGATGATTTCAAGATGTTTATCAATAAAAACATGCAACTTACAGTTAATAAAGATGGCCAAGCTCTCAATGCAGACGCATTAAAAGCTCAAAATCTTCTGTCTGGCAATACACTAATGCTTGATAGAAATACTACCGGATCTATTAGCTTCTCTAACGATTGGCGAATAGAATACGAGTTTATTCAACCTTTTGTCACCGTGATGACCGATGAAGACAGAAGATTGATAGCATTATACCACAGAAGACCACCGCTCGGACGACAAGAGAAATTAGCAAGAAATCTATTGATTATTGCTTTCTTAGTAGTACTGATTGGTGGACTATTATTCGATAGACTCTATACACCACCTGTATACGAAAGAAGTATAGCAAGTAGAGTTAGTGTAGACGTTGCTCCAATAACATCCGTAGATACGGACTATGTTATGGAAGAGGTCGTTATCGAAGACATTGAGCCAGAACCTGTAGGCGATGAAACGAGTGCAAGTGATGCTACTGCAACAGGCGGAAGACACGGTGGTGCATCGAGCATTCTTGGATTCGACATAGGATCCGGAACGGGTGGTGGAGGACCTGCAATAGCAGTTGATAGAGGACCATCGGTTATAACTTATAGTGAACAAATAGTTGCTCGTGGCGCTGGTGGTGGCGGAAGCGGAGCAGGGCCAGGAAGAGGACCTGCAAGTACACCAGGTAGAGCGAGTAGTAACTTTGATGTAGGAGCTGCACCATCCTCCAGTGTAAAACCAGGTACCTTATTTGGTGGAGATGTTAGCGCGGCAAAGAAGCTTGGTATGAAAGAGGTCGACGCGAGTGTACTCGGTGGCGTTACTGGTGAGATTCAGGCTGCTGAAATAATAACAACTGATCAGCTTGAAGCGCTTGCCAGAGCTAAACAGAGAGCTTTTGAGTATAATCTGGAAACAGTTGACGAGGCAAAAATCGAGTCTGCACCACAAGAGTATAAAGATGACTTGACCAATGTTAGACAGTATATTCAACCAAATATGAGACAGATTGACGACTTGTTTAAGCAGGAGACTCAGATTAGAAGAATATACGGCTCAATAGAAGTCACTCTTTACTTTTCACCCAGCGGCCAAGTTGAGGCAGTTGATATAAAAGAGAGAGCGGGCAGCTTTTTCACACCATCATTTAAAGCAAAGGCTACGGAAATTATGATGCAGTGGCGAGTACCAACCAAAAAACAATTGCCACCATATCGATTCCCGTATCGATTTCATTAATTAATATAGCAATACATACAAAAAGAGGGGCAAACAAAGTTTTGCCCCTCTTTTGTTTTATAACGACTATATTGAGTTCACACTCCGTAAACAATAAGTAGCTTGGTATCAATAAGGTTATTTTAAGATGCTATATAACGAGGTTGGCAGGTATACTGCTAAAAGGTAACCCTAAGGCTAAGCTTCCTGCTATCAATAGAAATAGAGAAATCATCAGCTGACCAATAATGACATTTCAAAAAACTTATACCGGTTCCCATCACAGCCCCCACCAGAACATCGGTAAGAAAATGTTCACCGGCAAGGATACGGCTGAGTCCTACCGATGTTGCAAGAAGATAAGAGGTTGCTATAACATAGTTATCTTTAATTGTATTTGCTTGATCATAGTAGGTGAAATAAGCGGTAGCGAAAGCAGTCGAGGTGTGTAATGAGTAAAAAGACATCTTTGCATCTTTACTTCGCTGCTTTTCATCAGGAGTTTCATCAAAATAAATATAAGGTCTACCCCTTAAAGTAAGGCTTTTTGTCCAATGTGCCACAGTAATCTGAGTAACAAGAATATCGCTAAGAACGAGAAAGTTATCCCAGTGAAACGGTTCATCATACATAGACCAAAAGGCTGTGGAGGCTAATGAGGCGAAGGTTAAAGCGGTTCCAAAAGAGTCGACTTTTTTATCATAAGGTTGCATTAACGTTCTATCTAAACCAAACACATCTTCTTTGGATAAGAGAGCAAGCGAGTCTGTATTATAAGGCTCAATGTTTTTATCTTGATATAGTTGATTAAGTAGATCCACTCCATTAGTTAGGATAATAGAACTGTAAATCATGCTTTTGTTTACTTCAAATACTTGTGCTTGAAGCGCGCTCGTAATAATAATTACGACTATAAGAGTGTAGATTCTTTTCATAAGTTTTGTTATAGGAAGCGGTTTAGATATATTTGGCGCTAACACAGCCTTATTAAGCGCTTCATCGTTCGAGTTATTTTTCGATTCCTTATTTGATTTACCCCAATTTGTACAGAGGGAGTAAAATATCAAGGTATTTTTTGTTGACTTAAATCGTTCTAAGATTAGATGTTCTCTTAAAGAAATATGGGAGGTTAGATTGATAATGAGATTCAGGCGACTCGAACTAATATTGATTACACTTGTGGCATCAGTGTTTATGGTGTCTTGCTCTGATAATTATTACGGGTATAAGATTATCGACACCTCCTTAGAAAAAGTTATCACATTAGATAAACTGACTAAAAAGTTGGCGGATTACGATATAATCGTGTTTGGTGATTTATCTGAATATGAAGAGCTTCAACACCTTAAGATTGAGCTAACTCGCAAATTACACCAACAGTTGGGTGAAATAGTGATTTCTATGGAGATATTTGAGCGAAATGATCAAGATACGTTAGATGACTATATAAGTGGAAATATAACGGAGGAACAGTTTCTGCACGATGTAAATATACCCGTAACCTATCAATATGACTATCGTCCAATAATTGAGTTTGCAAAAGAGGAAGGGTTGTCTGTAATCGCGTCAAATGCTCCACAAGATTATGTTAACGTGGTCAGTAAATTTGGCTTAGATGTGTTGTACGAAGATACAGATTCCTATAAGCCACTCTACTACGCTGATAATTTATATCTGGAAGACTTAAGCTATGAAGGTAAGTTCATTGAAAAAACGCTTTCAGACCCATATGCGATATCGGATTTCACAGAAGAATCGTTAAGTAGTGTCTTGTCAAACATGTTTGAAGCACTCGTATTGGTTGACGATACAATGGCTGAGAGTATGATTATATATAGAAAGAGATTTCCTGGCACGAAAATCATTCATTTTAACGAGGATTTTCACAGTAATGAAAAAATAGGGGTTGTGACCAGACTATTGCGACGCGACTCCACCCTTAAAGTTGCTGTCTTGAGTCCAATTCTATTGAGGAGTGACGAGAAACTACAAAAAGCGAAGCGCCTCTATAATGTGGCCGATTATTTAATTCTTATCAAGGAATAAAGAAAATACTTTGGAGGAGATTATGGACCGTAAAGAAGCTTACATTTTCGCAATCGAAAGTGAAATTAAATCGAAAAACCTGTACGCACTTTTAGCTAATAGCTGTCTAAATGAAGAGGCTAAAAAGACGTTTTACCTCTTGGAAAAGATGGAAGGGATACACGAGGAAAAGTTAATAGAGGCTTATAAAAAAGAATTCAATCTGAAGAGCGTATCGTTTGACTCTACTATGATGCCCAAAGTAGATATTAGACGAAATCTATCCGATCCAAAAGCTGTATTGGACTACGCTGTCGATCGAGAACTTTCGATGGCCGATCAGTATGAGTATATGGCTGAACAATCAGAAGACCCCGAAATGAAGAAGTTTTTTGAGTCACTCTACAGAGAAGAGCTTGATCACAAAGAGTTATTAGAAACAGAACTCGATCGAATTCATGGAACTGCTATTTGGTTTGATGAATCCGAGTTGAACGGTTTGATGGAGTATTAAGCTAAGTTTTGTGTGACAATATCTAAAGATTGACGTTTAGTAGTTAAAACGAGTCATATAGAGAGGGTGTATGCTGAAGAGAGTATCAATTCTGCTGGTTATCTGTGTTGGTTTGTCGAGTTTATGCGGAAGTTATTATGAAAGCTTAGAATTCGGTAAAAAGATGTATCGCGATGGCTTCTATACTGAAGCGAGTTTGGAGTTTGAAAAGATAGTTCAACTTGCGCCTAACTCGCTTGAAGCAGAAGAGTCTATCTTTCTCCTTGCCGAAATGAATAGAGAACAAGGCAATTACGCAGACGCAGAAGCTTACTACCGCGATCTATACGAGAAATATCAACGGAGTAGCTTTCGTGAAAAAGCACTCTACTATTGGGGTATAACAGTCTATAAGCAGCAAAAATTCGGCGCTGCAATAAATATATTTACTAACTTTATTGAAACTTATCCAACTTCTACCGATAGAGGAGAGGCTTTTTATTATCTTGTAGATTCCTATCTTGGCTCAGCTGCCTATCACACTGCTATAGAAAAGGGAAAACTCTACTTAGATGTGTTTGCCAACGGTATACGAAAGCCCGATGTGTTAGTGATTTTGGCCCAAGCATATTTGAAGTCGGATAAAAGAAATGACGCAGATAACTTTATCGATCTTGTAATCAATAACTATCCAACATCTAATGCCAGATGGAAAGCTACAATAATAAAAGGGGAGTTACTTGAAGAAGAAAAAGGGAGTAAACAAGCTCTACATTACTTCTTAAGTCAGCTCTCAAACGATATCCCCAGACAATACGAAGAGGCTTTGAGAAAAAAGATAGCGGTATTGCAAATCTCTGAAAACAGACTCATCGAAGCTGCTGAACAGTTCACAATACTTATAGAAAAATTTGACCGCTCTGAAAATCTTGCCGAATATGTGTACCTATATACAAAATTGCTCCTTCAGCTAAACAAGAATCAAGATATGATAAGCTTCGCAGATAGTTTTGGTGAGCTTGATCTCGAAGATGAGTTTGCCATTAGCTACCTACTTAATATAGGAGAAGCATATTACAACCTTAGTAAATTCGATAAAATCAGAGAGATCCTGACAAAGATAGACCGAGAGGTCAGCGAAGAAAATAGATATCGTATTAACTATTGGCAGGCGAGATTAAAAGAGTCATCACAAGAATACTTAGTTGCTATAGAAATATATCAAGAACTCGCTAACCTGAACGCACCTTACGCTAACAAATTAGATGTTTTGATGAGAATTGGAGATATATACTTCGAAGGGCTCAAAACCTATCAAACAGCTATTAAATATTTTGACCAGGTAGTTGTCAACGTCAGCTCAAAGAGTGATTACTATTGGAGAGCGCTTTATAAAATGGCTCTCTGTTACGAAGCTATGGAGCAATACCAAACTGCATTGAACACTTTAAGACAGATTAATCCTGAAACTATACAAAATGGGTTCGAAAGAGAAGAGTACTACCGAGTAACAAACCTTTTGAATACTTTCAAAGTCACCTCTTCAGAAAAAGCTGTATCAGAAGTTATCAATAGCTTCTATGGCTTCCTTGTCGATAACGATAAAGAAAAGCTCAAAGAACAACTACTGACCACGCTTCTATATGAAATGAATGATTATGAGACTACCCTTAAAGTCCTCACAAATGATAGTTCAGATACAGCCTATTACTTACGAGGTCGTGCATATCTGAGAGCACTTTACAAGGCAAACCTTGAAAAAAATGAACAAGGAAAACAATCGTTAGTCAAAAATATAGAGACCTCTATCAATCACCTCATAAATAAAAGAAAAGACAAAGAGGCTCTTGAGCTCACCATTGAAAAGGAGTACCTGACCAATAATCAAGTGATGACTGATGAGCTGCTGGCTAAAACAGATGATTTTGTTAGTAGATATGCAGATTCCACGATGACCGACATATTTAACTATTATATTGGCTCTCACTACCTTGACAATAACTTATATTTGAAGGCCGATCAATATTTTAGCAAGATTAAGTCCTTTGCTAATTTGCCATCAGTTCAATACGAAAGAGCTTTGGTTAAAATGAGTGAATACTTGTTCGATAATGGACGCTATAAACAAGTTATCGAGTATCTCAATAAGATTTCAGATCGAATAACGCTTTCTGAACCGGATGTGTTATACCGCTATGCTATCTCATTAATTGAAAGCGGAGAGACGAGCATTGGATATACTAAACTCGAGCTTCTCGTTAAAAACACCCGAGATTTCAAAGGCTTCCAAAAAAGCCTGGAGTTTATTACGGCACATTATCGTCGATTAGGCAAATATGATGAAGTCATTTACTTTATGGATAAATACCCTGCTGATCAAAGAGGCGAGGCGTATTACCAGGAGCTCTCTGATGATTACTTGAAGAAAGGGGATGAGCTTAAAGCTAAAGAGTCTTTAATGTATATTGATGATAAGGGTAGTGATATCTTGGCGAAATTAGCAGATTTACACTACCGTACAGACGACATTGCTATGGCTGAGTATACTTATAAAGAACTCCTCAAGGTTGAAAAGGATAGCAAAAAAAGAGCGGTTGCACAATCCCAATTAGCACACATCTATCACAATAATGAGGAGTGGAAAAACTCATCTGATACTTATGATTCCGTTATCCAACATCTCGATGATAAGCTTAACCCCAATCAGCATGATTATCTCAATTTGATTCAAATTGGGAAAGAGGCAACCATAAACCTCTATCGTCTCAATAATCGCCCTAAGGCGGAGACTCTGCAAAAACGCTTCCAGAATGTACTTAAAGAAAGCCCTGACGCGTTAGCAGAGATCGATTTAAACAAAGCTGTTTATCAGATGAGTGTGAACAGGAATCAAGCAGAAAAGGGGTTCAACGAACTCATTAAAAAACAAGGGGTAAGCGAGGAGATCAAATATCAAGCTTACTTCTGGAGAGGTCTTAACTACTTAGAAGTAAAGAGAACAGATGACGCCTATAAAGACTTTGAAATGGCACTCAGAGCGTCGAGTAGGGCTGTTAAGAATCAGGCAAGCCTTAAGTTAGGTACAATAAGCTTTTCTAAAGAGCGGTATCAGTTAGCACTGGATCACTATCTATTTGTTATACAAAATGATGGAAGGGGGAGTTTGGCTTATGACGCTGCTAAAAATTATGCTATCGTATGTAAAACTATCGAAGAATGGAAGAAAGCAATCGAGGCGTACGAGATAATCCTCGAAAGATGGGGTGAAGGCGAAATAGAGGGGGAGACTCTCTTTAATATAGCCTTTTGCCACTATAGAGATAGAAACTACACCGAAGCGATTAAAACATTTGAGCGATCACTCGCCCATATAGGTGATCGAGAGATTAAAGCAGAGGCACAACACTGGATCGGAGGAAGCTATTTTAACTTAAATCAGTTTGATAGCGCAATTACTGAATATAGAAAGGTAGGTTATTTTTACCCCGATTTCGTAGAATGGGTAGCTGTGTCAGAGCTTAAGATAGCCGAAGCCTATATGAAACAAGAAAAAATGGATAGTGCTAAAGATACTTTGAATAGAATTATTAGTAAATATGGTAGAGCAAGTGATTGGGGTAAACAAGCACAGCTGCTATTACAACAGTTTTAGTAAGTAGTCAGAGTATACTAATAGAGTATGGAATATAAGTTTATCAAAGCGTGGGTGGAGCAGTCTGCACCTCAGATTATTGGTAAAGGTATTTGGGAAGTGAAGGTGTGGCGTGAGCACCTCGCCATCTATTTTAGGAATAGAAAAGAGTTTCTCCATCTGTCATTAGATAACATAAATCCATTGTTGTTTACTACCGATAGTACAACTATTCCCTTTCAAAAGGACTCTAAGGTTGAAGTATTTTCCACCCACCTCAGGCACGCCATAATCAAAGATATAGAGATAGACAGGGATGACCGCATTGTTACTTTATCGTGTCAGAAAGTCGACATCTACAACAACATAATTGAGTACCATTTAATATTCGAAATGATACCACGACAAATAAATCTCATTCTTTCGAGGGTAGAGAATGAAAGAGAGTCTGTCATTATAGATAACTGGCGATATATCACCTTCGCTAATAACCCGTATAGGCAAGTCATACCGGGAGTTGTATACCAAAAGCCAGACTTCAATAAATTTGTAATCGAAAAAGAGAGGGTGGAGTACCCCGTAAAAATAACAGATGTGTTTCCTAAAGTGGCTGACGATTATTCCAGTCAAAGTCTGAATGATCTCTTCTCTTATTATATACATAATAAGGTTTTAACGATAGAATTTGAGCGATACAAACAGAGATTAATGAACCAGATAGAAGTTCAAATAGCGAGGAAAGAGAAGAAGATTGGTAAATTAGAGGTGGAGCTCAACGAGAGCGATAAGTTTGAAGTGTACAAAAAATTTGGGGAGCTTCTGAAGTACAACATTCACCTAATTAGAAAGGGGATGAAAGAAGTTAAAGTTATTGATTTTTTTGATGTTGAGTACAGCCCAATAGTTATCCCTATTTCCGATGAAGTATCCCCTCAAGAGAATGTGGGCAACTATTTTAAAAAATACCGTAAAGGGCTAAGAGGACAAGAGTTAATAGCTGAACAAATAGAGAAAACAAAAGAAGAGGTAGAAGAGTTACAGAGCGAAATTTTCGATATTGAAGAAATAGAGCTGATCGAATATCTAAATCACACTGTTCGTAAATCGACTAAGAGCACGAGTATCCAGAAAAAGAGAGAGCGATTTAAAAGACTAACTATTAGCCCAGACTGGGAAATTTTAATCGGCAAAACGAGTAGAGAAAATGATGAGCTTACCTGTAGAGTGGCAAAACCGACCGATTGGTGGTTTCATTCCAGAGTGTTCCAAGGTTCTCACGTTGTATTACGAAACTATAAGAAGCAAGAGCCTAATTATGAATTGATAATGTTATGCTCGCGACTTGCAGGATATTATAGCAAGGCTAAAAATTCTTCTAACGTTCCGGTGGACTACACTCAAATCCGCTATGTTACAAAGCCACACGGGTCTCCTCCCGGGTACGTTATTTATAAGAACCAAAAAACTGTATTCGTCACGCCAATGTCATTAAGAGAAGCTGTTGCTCAAATAAATGAAGATAGAGAACGATAACGAAATGGAGAGGTAAATGACTGAAGGTTTACAACATAAATTAAAAGGTATAGTGCTTGTAAGTGGGGGTATGGATAGTTTAGTCACCGCTGCAGTTGCAAAACAAGAGTGTGAGGAAATCTTTTTCTTACACGTGAATTACGGACAACTGACTGAAGTAAAAGAGCTTTACTCTTTCAATAAGCTCGTTGAACATTTTCAACCAAAAAGAACTATGATCAGCAGTATAGAGTACTTAAAGCAGATAGGTGATTCAAGTTTATTGGATACCTCGATTAAGATGGACTCTGATTCTTCGACGATCAATAATAAGGAAATACCTAACACCTACGTCCCTTTTAGGAATGCTCATTTTCTGGCGATAGCAACCTCTTGGGCGGAGGCGTTAAAAGCTGACCGAATATATATTGGTATTGTTGAGGTTGATGGGTCTGGTTATCCAGATTGTCGTCAAGAGTTCATCGATAGTTTTAACTTGGTTATTGAAAAGGGTACCAAAAATGATCAACCGATCGTTGTGGTTGCCCCTCTTGTTAATCTTACAAAAAAAGAGATAGTGCTGCTTGGAGACAAGCTAAATGTGCCTTTTGAATTGAGCTGGAGCTGTTACCGAAATAATGAAATGGCTTGCGGCACTTGCCCAAGCTGTCAGATACGACTGAAAGCATTCAGTGAAGCTGGACTTACAGATCCCATCCTGTATAAAATTTGAGGTTATGTTTTAGTATGCAGAAAAAAATAAGAATTATTGGTGGAGGGTTGGCCGGTTCCGAAGCTGCTCTTCAGTTTGCTAAGAGAGGATGGCAGGTGGATCTTTATGAGATGCGCCCTAAAAGAATGACCCCTGCACATAGTACAGATAAATTAGGGGAGCTTGTTTGCAGTAACTCGTTAAAATCTTCTCTGTTGACTACAGCTTCTGGGCTACTGAAAGCCGAACTGAGATTGCTCGGTTCTGAGCTGTTAAAGATAGCAGACGAAGTTAGGGTGCCTGCCGGAAATGCTTTAGCTGTGGATCGAGATCTTTTCTCCGAAAAAGTAACAGAACGTATTTTACAAGAGAGTATGATTAAAGTACACAATGAAGAAGTGAAAGAGCTTGGAGACGAGCCAACTATCTTGGCAACAGGACCACTTACTTCAGATGCTATGAGTAGTGTCTTGAATAATTTAGTGGGGCAAGATGACCTTCATTTTTACGATGCTATAGCTCCGATAATATCTGCAGAAAGCATTAATAGAGAGATTGTGTACAGAAAATCAAGATATGATAAAGGGACTGCCGATTATTTGAATTGCCCTTTTACAAAAGAGGAATACCTTCGGTTTGTAGACGCTCTTTTAGAAGGGGAGATATACATGGGTAAGAGCTTTGAAGGGGAGTTGTTACAAAAAAATATCCAGTTTTACGAGAACTGTACGCCTGTAGAAGAATTGGCCAAAAGAGGGAAAGATACTCTAAGATTTGGAGTAATGCGTCCGGTTGGTTTAGAACTGCCAGATACCGGGAGAAGGCCTTATGCTGTGATCCAGCTCCGTAGCGAAAACAATGATGAAACGGCGTTCAATTTGGTAGGTTGCCAAACAATGATGACTCAAGATAGTCAAAGAAAAGTATTTAGAATGATCCCTGGGCTGGAGTCCGCCGAATTTTATAGATATGGTTCGATACATAGAAATAGCTATATCAATGCTCCTTTGCTACTAAACAGAGATCTATCGCTTAAGACAAAGAAAAATGTGTACATAGCTGGACAGCTTTCCGGTGTAGAGGGATATGTGGAGTCCATTGCATCAGGGTTACTGGTGAGCTTGATTATTACAGAAAGATTGGATTATCTACCTAATACAACAATAATAGGTCAATTGTGGGAAAGGCTTACCAATACAGACGGCAAAGAATTTACACCACAAAATGCAAATTATGGACTCTTACCTCCATTAGAGGTAAAAGTATCAAGTAAGGCGGAGAGAAAGGAGACGTTTGCTAAAAGGGCAATCCAATCATTAGAAGAGGCCTTAGAAAGATAAAAGTGTTTCTTCTCATCCACCCCCCTAAGAAAACTGCTTGACTTTTTTCAAGTGTCTGCATAGTATCTTACTGGATGGTGATGCCACCTTTTTTAATATAAAACTTGCGAGGGAAAAATGAAAATAGTTGTTATTGATGATGACCGTGATTTTGTCCTTGCGGTAACAAGTATCATAAAGTTACACTTACCGGAACTATTTGTATCATGGGCACTGACAGGGAAAGAAGGGATAGAAATTGTTGAGAATGAGCTACCTGACATTATAATGTTAGATGCCGATCTTCCAGACATCAAAGGGCTTGAAGTATGTAAGATTTTGAAAGCTTCAGAGAAGACAAGCCATATCCCCATTTTGGCTATAACAGGTTTGGGCGATCAATTAAGTTATAAGGTGAAATTTATGGAATCAGGTGCAGACGCTTTCTTAAACAAACCTTTTAATTCCTCAGAACTGGTCTCACAGGTAAAAGTGTTACTCCGTATTAAAGAGGCTGAAGATGTTTTGAGGAAAGAACGAGATTCGTTAGTTGGAAAGGTGTCTGAGCAGCAGGTTGCACTTCAAGATCAGTTTGAGAGATGGGAGTTATTGATAGAACACGTAGCTGGAGCTATTTGGGATTTTGATTTTAAAGCAAATAAGACTTATTTTTCACCGCAATGGTATGAATCATTAGGACTTACAGAGTCAGATATAGAAATTTCGGTTGATGGCTTCAAAAGCTTAATACATCCATTTGATAAAGAGAAGTTCCAAGTAGAGGTAGACCAATACTTTAAGAAGAAGAAAGAAGACTTCCATATCGAAATTCGTATGAGACATAGCAATGGAACGTTTCGTTGGTTTGAGATATTTGCCCACGGTATTTGGGATGAACAGGGAGTAATTAAAAGATTGTTGGGTGTTCAAAAAGACGTGACCGAGCAGAAAAAACATATGAGCCATTTGGAGTCGATGGCGCTCTATGATAACTTAACCCGATTGGCTAACAGATACCTATTTTATGACATAGCGGAGAAAATGCTTTCAGAGTCAAAGCAGTCTTCAAAAATGTTAGGAATATTATTCTTCGATTTAGATGATTTTAAAGAGATTAATGATCAATTTGGTCACCATATAGGTGATGTCGTTTTGAAAGAGACAGCGAGACGGCTAAAAGTAATGATGCGTCCTTTCGACGTCTTAGCTCGCATAGGTGGTGACGAGTTTATTGCAGCAATATATGATATGCACTCTGTCGAAGAGTTTGAAAAGATCAAAAAAAGGCTACTTGATAACGTTAATCGTCCGATTGAGAAGAATGATTTATCGCTTACTGTTCAAGCCAGTGTTGGTAGTAGTATCTATCCGAATGATGCAGATACTCTTGATGAGTTGATAAAGATTGCTGACCAGAATATGTACGAGGAGAAAAAAAGAAAAAAGGCAGAGCGTTGAGCACCCTGCCTAAATGATAGTTTAATGATTTATTTTTTCTCTTTAGAGAGTAGTTTTTCCGTATCGAGTGCAATCATCAGCTCTTCATCAGTTGCTATTTTATAGATAGCTACTTGAGAACCTTCAGTTTCCATTGACATGAATTCTGGATCATGTTGCTTATTCTTTTCAAGATCTATTTCAATATTGAGAAACTCCATATTGGAGCAGACTTTTTCACGAAGCAGTGCCATATTTTCACCCACGCCGCCGGTAAACACCAAGATATCGAGTCCATTCATAGCTGCGATATAAGAGCCGATATACTTCTTGATTTTATAGCAGTAGACTTCAAAAGCGTCAATAGCGCTTTGATTATTCTTATCTGTTATTTCTTCTTCAATTTCCCTCATATCGTTACTAATCTGGGAGAGTCCGAGCATACCGCTTCTCTTATTAATAATGTTGTTTACTTCATCCACTGAATAGCCGTATTGTTTCATCATAATGACTAAGATTGCAGGGTCGAGATCACCTGTACGTGTGCCCATCATTAAGCCCTCGAGCGGTGTGAATCCCATAGATGTATCGACAGATTTACCTTTGTTGATAGCGGTGATTGAAGCACCGTTACCTATATGGCAGGTAATAATTTTTAATTCCTCAAGGCCTTTGCCCATGTGTTCAGCTGCTTTCATTGCCACGTATCGGTGTGAGGTACCGTGGAACCCATAGCGTCTTATTTTTTTCTCTGTATAGAAGTCTAATGGTAATGGGTAGAGGAAAGCGTGTTTTGGCATAGTTTGGTGAAACGCTGTATCAAAAACACCGCATTGAATAAGGTTTGGTAGCTGTTTTGAAACTGCCTCAACCCCTTTGATATTTGCAGGGTTATGCAGCGGAGCAAACTCAGTACATTTTTCAAGTACATCCATTACTCTTCTATCGATTACAACTGAGTCTGAATAGAATTCTCCACCGTGAACGAGTCTATGTCCAACGCCATCAATTTCTTTTTCATCGGAAATAATTCCGTGTGTTGGATCCATAAGCGTATCCAGAATGAGCTGAACACCTTTCTCATGGTTTTCCACGAGCAGCTCACGTTTTTTCTTAGTATACTTCTCACTCTTGTATGTAAACAAGCCGATATCTTCTCCGATTCTTTCAACTATACCTTCTGCGAGAACTATTTCTTCAGTAGTGTTGATGAATGAGAATTTAATGGAAGAGCTTCCGCAGTTAATGGTCAAGATTTTCATTTCTACCTCTCTATTTTATTTTTCTATATTTAGTTTGTTTAGTAAGTCAGGAAAGACAGTATTAATTTCTACAAGCGCATTAGCAACCGAGTCAGAAGCGTGGACGGCATTTCTACTTACAGATTCCCCATATTTGCGTCTTATGGAATTCTCTTCTGCTTTAAGAGGGTCTGTATTACCAACCAGCTTGCGTAAATCTTCAACGGCGTTTATTTTCTCAAGTATCAGGGCAACAATTGGGCCGCTGGTCATAAACTGGATAAGGTCATCGAAGAAGGGTTTTTCTTGATGTATGTTGTAGAAGCGGTTAGCTTGTTCTTTAGTCATTTCGAGCATTTTCATTGCGCTAATATGAAAGTCATTATGTTCTATATGGGTGATAATATCCCCTATATATCTGCTTTTAACAGCGTCAGGTTTGATTAGGAGGAGTGTTTTTTCTCTCATTCCTATTCAATACCAAAAATATTATAGTAATCTAAGGCGGCTACTTTAATTGAAACATCTCTTTTCAAAACAGAACTCATCTTAAGTTTATGTTCCAAGATGTTTTGCCATAAGGCGTAGATATCCTTTTCTTTTATTTCAGTTCCGAAGTAGTGTTTTAGCATATCTTGATAGAAGGTATCACGATTATTTACTCTTATAATGACGTATTTTGCAGAAGTGTTTGAGCTTACTTCATAATTATTATATCTGGTGTCAATAATCGCATACCCCTGTTTCAAGAGGTTTTCAAAGTTGATCTGGTCGCTAATAAACTCATTTTTATCCATTAATTTACCTCCGATAAGTTCAGCCATAAAATCACTTCAAGGATTATTGGCAAATGATTTTTCAAATTAATCATCGTTAGCTCACAACTAAACGATTCTATCATCTATTGGAATACTTATAAGGTAATTGAATTTATAGGGCTTATTGTCTCTGCTTTTTGATGTAGGAAGTTAATCCTTCGGCGAGGAAGCGCTCAAAGTCGGGTTGCTTGTGCACGAACTTGTATATATCGCCCGAGAGTTGGTAGTATCCTTTTGATAAGATTATTGAACTGATACCAAAGTGTAATGCTTGAAACTCAAAGAGGCAAAAGCCATCTTTCGTTTCCCCGATATCGAGCGAGATGAAAGGGGTGTTAAGTTTTTGGTAAATAGAGTTGGCATAGTCCAAAAGATCGTGGGGTACTTCATCGCTAAACAAGAAATTCTTTGTACCACTGGCTCTAAAATCATTATCGTTGGTTAGTCTTTTCATCGGAAAGAACTTATTGTTAAGAATTATGACTCGATAATCAAAACTTAGGTTAGGGACAAATTCTTGCAGGACGTATCTCGTTTCTGGTTGAATAAAATCACGATATTGCTCGAGATCAGTTTTAGTCGCATATTCAGGATAACCTGGGTACGCTTTTTTTCTTCTAAGGTATTCTCTTCTTATGAGATCAATCTTGCTAAAGACTGAGAGCTTAGGGTTGATTTGCTGTAACCTCTTTTCAAACTGTTTATTATTGTTAACAAGATGTACCCCTTTAGCGTTAGTTCCATCAACAGTTTTGAGGACGACAGGGTAGTTTAGCTCGTACTCTTTATATTCTTTGTAGTTACTTAAATAGTACGCATACAGAGATTTAATGCCGATGGACTTTTTAAGTAATTCTTGGTACCCTTTATTTTCGTGGCACAAAAGGAGGTCGTATTTAGGGATAAGTATGTTACCGAGTAGTTCCAAGTAGCGTACAATATCAGTTAAATAATGTCTCAAGTTTTCCTTTTGGCTGAAGGTATAGAAGATGTAGCTATTTCGTGGCGGATTGGGCGAGTTAGCCACTTCGTGAAAATTTCTTTCGTCTATTTCAAAGCCGAGTTCATTTATATATTCTTTAAACTTATCGAGATTAATGGGTGTCCATGGCCTACGTGTCTGCCCAAAAAAGCGATTGTTTCCAGTCAGTAAAACAATTTTATTATTCATTCTTCCTCATAGTAGAGCTAATCAGGCAAACCAGCTCTCAGCGAGTTTTAGCTTCACGATATCACCTATTTCCCTATTTAGAATTCTGGTTGCTATCTTTCTGAATTTTTCTTCATTATCGCTAACGTAAAAGTAATCTTTACCTATAGCTATATCTTGATCTTCAAGCTTAGTTGAAGAAGATTTTAAATAATTATCTAAATAGCGAGAGACTACCTCAGCGCTATCAACGAGTATAACGTTATCTCCGACCACTTTTTGGATAACTTTTTTTAAGATAGGGTAGTGGGTACACCCCAGTACAAGGGTGTCGATATTTTCAAAGAGTAGCGGTTTTAAATATTCTTGTGCAATAGTTTCTGCTACAGCGTGTTCTTCCCATCCCTCTTCTGCTAAGGGTACGAATAGTGGACAAGAGGCAGAAAAAGTCTTGATAGCAGGGTCGATTTTTTGTATTTCTTTAGGATAAGCCTGGCTATTGAGAGTTCCTTCTGTCCCGATGATTCCGATTCTACCATTTTTACTAACTCTAACCGCTTCTTGTGCTCCTGGCTCAAGCACTCCAATTATTGGGATGTCAAATAGCTCTCTTAGCTTTGTTAAAGCTACTGCTGACGAAGTATTACAGGCTACAACAATCAGTTTAACGTTCGAGCTGTACAAAAACCTACTGTTCTGTACTGAGTATTCAATCACAGCGCTTTTTGATTTAGGGCCATATGGTACTCTGGCGGTATCTCCGAAATAAATGAGGTTTTCATATGGGAATCTATGTCTAATTGCGGAGTAGACGGTAAGCCCGCCTACTCCTGAGTCAAAAATTCCGATAGGTTTATGATTTAGCTGCATATCTCCTCGTATTTCTTAGCATCTAAGGTCTCAGTAATTGCTTTAACTAAGCTGAGGCAGGCGTCATAATCGTCTAACGACATTATTCCGTTATGGCTATGGGCGTAGCGAACGGGGACAGCGAGTACAATTGATGGGACACCAATATTATGGAGATGGGTAACTTTGGCATCAGTTCCACCCGATGTTCTGACGGCAATCTGGTGTGGAATATTTCGTTCTTTAGCCAGATTGATTACAAAGTCAGCCCACTTCTCTCTTACGACGATTGTTGGGTCGAATATTCTGATTTGTACTCCATTGCCAAGCTTTGTCTGCGCTTTATGCTCATTTCCAGGGAAGTCATCTGCAGGTGCCCCTTCGACGACGACTGCAAAGTCTGGGTTTAGTAAATTGGATATGGTTTGAGCTCCACGTATGCCGACCTCTTCTTGTACGCTACCGGAGCAGTAGACGGTATTAGGGTGTTCAATATTTGCGAGGTGTTTTCCAGTTTCAATGGCAACGGCGACTCCAACTCTATCATCAAAAGCTTTTGAGAAAATCAGGTTGTTTTTCTCATTAAAATGGTAGTTTGTAATCGGTATGATTGGGGAGCCTATTCTAATATTGAAGTTGTTGATAGCATCTTCGGCAGACTTAGCTCCGATGTCGATGTACATATCCTCTAATTTCATCTCTGACATTGCTTGTCCTCGAAGGAAGTGTACAGGCACAGAACCGATAATACCGTGAATATGCTCACCCTTGGTGTTGACTACTGAAACAGGTGAAGAGAGCAAAGTTCTCCAATCCCAACCACCAATGTTGAAAAACTTAATCAAGCCGTTGTTTTGGATGTGTGTGACAATAAAGCCTATTTCATCTTGATGTCCAACGACCATTATTTTCGGATCAGGGCTACTCCCTTTGAATTCGAAGGCAATAGAGCCTAATTTATCTTTTTTGTAGCTTGCTTTACTGCCAAGCTCATCAATCATAATCTGTGTGATTTCACCTTCAAAACCGGAAATGCCTGGTGTTAGGGTTAGTTTTTGCAATAGATCTTTTGATGTCATAATCTCCTCCATTTCTTAGGATTATTTTTCTAACAATTGATTTAAAGGAGAGAGTGATGTCACTTTCTGTCAAGATAATAATCGAGCTGGCTCAGAGCCATCTTGTGTTTATTTACGATTGCTTGAGCAACAGCTCGAATAGTTTATGTAACGGAATAGGTTAGTACTTAACTCTAATTAGACGATCTCTCATTTCATTAATGTTTTTCATGTTAACTGATGTTGTGGATAAATCGAGTGGGTTGTCAGTTAACCAGATGGATAAATTGTGTTTAGACGCATCTATAGAAGTCAAGGGGCTAATATCGCTGATATTGTTCTGTGATAGCCTTAGTCGAGAAAGTTTCTGTAAGTATCTTATGGACTCAATACTGGTGATTTTATTGCTGTCGAGCTCAAGTTCTTTCAGATTAACAAGCTTTTCAAGCGGCCTGATATCGTTTACTTGGTTATAGGATAAATAAAGTCCTTTTAGTTTAACTAACTCTTTTAAAGGGCTTAAATCAATGATTTTATTGTGGTTTAGAATTAGCCATTCAAGTGATGTCAACTCAGATAGAGGGGTAAGGTTATTGACCCGGTTTCCTTCAAGGTATAGCATCCATAAGTTAGTTAACTCTGCGAGAGGGCTTAAGTCGCTAACATAGTTGTCGGTCAAATCGATTATTTTCAGCTTTTTTAAGCCAGCTAATGGTGTAATGTCTGTAACACAATTCTCTTTTATTTCGAGTGTACTCAATTTTTTCATACCGGCTAAAGGGGATAGGTCTCTGATTTGGTTATAGTTAAACTCAAATCTATCCATATTGGTGCAACCTTCCAAAGGTGAGATATCGGTGATTCTGTTGTTTTGAAGACCGAGTGTCTCCAACTTAGTCATGTTTTTTAGGGGGCTTATGTCGTTGATCAAGTTATCTATGAAGGTTAACTTCTTCAGATTAGTTAAACCTGATAAAGGGCTGATATCTTTGATTTTGTTGTAGTTTAGGTTAAGACTTTCGAGTTTTTTCAGGTTGGCCAACGGACTTAGGTCGCTTACATTGTTTTGGTAAAGCGAGATCCATTCGAGATCATGTAAATAAGATAATGGACTTAAATCACTGATCTTATTATGACTAAGTTCTATCACCTTAAGGTTTTTTAGATTTTCTATTCCTTTGAGGCTGGTTATTTGTCCATGGTCACAGTCTAATTCCTCTAACTCATCTAAGTCAAAATCGTCTACATCGAAATTGTAAATATGTTGGTTCATTTCTTCAATAGTATACTCAACAATATTAGCTAAATTTTCGTCCTCGAACAAAGTTCTTAATTTGTTACTCATAACAATACCTCCTTTTATTAAAACATTCTTTAGTTTCTTCTTGTTATTCTGATAATAAACTATCCCTTTAACGGCCTAAATAAGCTTGTCAATATAGTAAACAATGCAGTTAAATCGGATTATCAAATATACTGTTCGCATTGTCAGCAACCTTAAAGTCTGCTCCACTATTCAGAGCTTCAAAATGTTTTCGACCACAAGTAATTTTTGCGCTTTCAGTTGGCCTTAAGTCATAATGATCTATAGAACCTTTACTTTCTATGACAAAATAGAGTTTTCTTTCTCCTCTGACTTCAATTAATACCGCCCAATCGGGATTGTAGCTACCTAACGGCGTAGATATCTTAAACCAACTCGGAAGCTTAGTATATAGTTTCACTATTTCATTGCTTTCGAATTGAGAGGCAAAACTTTCCTCGACCGCACTATCGTAAACGACATATTGGTATACTGACTTATTACTCTCTATCATGTTTTTCTCTAGGTATCCAGTTAACTCTTCCGTTTCAAATAACTCTTGAGCATAGAATTCATCGTCCCCAATCTTAGTATATTTAATACCGTCGATAACTCTATGCATCATTTCAGATCTGATGATTTTTGTAACTTCTTCCATATAACTTTGAGGGTTCTCTTTGAACTTATCAAGGCTCTCACTTTCAATCAGTATTCTTGCTAAAGATGCTCTCGTTAAATTTGTTTCATTTTGTAAGTAGGTGATTACATCTGGCAAATTATTCTTCAGCGTGTATTTTTCAGTAGCTCCTCTTTCTGCTACTACAGTTTCAACACCTCCATGCCCAACAATTAATCTATTTCGAGAGTATACTAATGTTGCTTGTAAGTCAGGTAAGTTTTCCTGTATTTTCTTTATACAGGAAGAAATTAATTCATTGCTGTCAAACTCAACCGAGTATATCGTTTTATGTTTGATTTTATCCCACAATACTTTAAATTCGGGGTCTAGAAAAACTTGTTTATTGAGTGGGACGATTTTCCTTTCTTTATTGTCTCTAATGTTAATCCCGCTTGAAGCTTTTTTAACTATGGAGATAACCTCAGTTCTAACATGCTCTGCGCTTGCAGGTAAGCTAAGTTTGTCAGTAGAAATAGCTATCTTTAGTTCATTTTGTATTTTGCCATTCCGTTGTATATAACTTTGATTAATGAAATGTTCATGTATCTCGCTAGAGATTGTTTCTCCAAGGTATCCAACAGTTCCATCCGTTTGCCCTACTAGAATGTTGGCGAACGTGTGAGCTTCGATAACTCCAAATCTAATATTTGCATCCTTTTCATACTCTGTTTGTAAACTTTTGGCGAAGCTTAGATAGCTCTCGTTGGCCATTACTGTGAGTATATTAATAGAAAATCCCTGTTGACGTTCACCCTTCTGGTTAACGCACAGGCGAAGTCCTCGACCAATTTCCTGTCGTTTTTTTACTTTGCTTCGAGTTTCATTGAGAGTACATATTTGGAATACGTTCGGATTATCCCATCCTTCCCGAAGTGCAGAGTGTGAAAAAATAAACCTTAAATCATTATCTAATGAAAGCAAACGTTCTTTATCTTTCATTATCAAGTTATAAGTATCATCATCGGCTTTTGATGTCCCTTTCGTATCTTTAAATCTACCCCTATCGATTGAGAAATACCCGTCATGCACGTCAGAAGGGGTCGCATTTGAAAGCCCTTTATACTTGTCATCTTTCATAAGCTCAGAATAGTATTCTTCAAAAAGTTGAGCGTATATCCCTTTTTGGGGATTACCATCATCATCGTACGTTCTATACTTATCAACACGATCGATGAAAAATAGGCTTAACACTTTTATACCTTGTTCATTTAAGATAAGTTCTTTGTTTAAATGCTCTTCAATTGTTTTCTTGATCTGGTACCTTTTAATGACCATTTGGTCAATATCGCCAATAGATTCATTTAATCGAATTTGAATGCCTTGAGAGTCTATTGCAATATATTCATCGCCCTGAACACAGTTGATTTCGCTAACAATGAAACCTTCATATATCTCTCTCATGCCTGACTTATCATAAAGATTATCTCCTTGTCTAATATTGACGGTTTTTCTTGTAACGGTTCCCCTATCTAGAACATCAATCTCTACCTTGGCTTTTATGGAGTTTGTAGTGTTATTAACGGATAGTAGTTTGATATAAGCACCATTATGGTACCCGACTACTTCAAAACCGGCGACTTCTACCTGTTTAACAAGTTCGAGATTATAGCTATCGATAGCATCTAATTTATATACTAAATGGTGTTTTTCAATTAAAGTTGCTGAATATCTGAGGGTACATAAGGGGTTAAGTGAGCTGATCGCTTCTTTTGCTTTATCTGTATTGTCAACCGATTGAGGTTCATCTATGATTACTATGGGCTTGGTTTCTTTTATAAATTCAATAGGCTTTAGTCCATTGAGTCGATCGTTAGGTCTGTGAATGATATTCGCTTGGCTCTCTTTCTCTGGGTCTACAAAACTTCTCTTAAAAGCATCTATATTGATTATCATGATCTCTATTTTGTCACTTACAGCAAAGCTTCTTACTTGTTCTAGTTTACTGCTATCGTATATAAAGTAGTTGTATACAGTGTTATCATACAAGTTGGCAAAGTGGTCTTTTGTGATTTGTAGCGACTTATATACACCTTCTTTAATAGCAATGCTAGGAACGACTACAATAAATTTAGAAAACCCGTAATTTTTATGAAGTTCGAGGATTGTTCTCAGGTATACATAAGTCTTTCCTGTGCCTGTTTCCATTTCTATATCAAACGCGTAGTCATCTTGATCCAATTTGTTTGTTTGAGGAAGTCCATTTCTCAATTGAATTTCTTGTAAATTAGCTAAGATATCAATCTCACTTAACCCAAGCCGATTACCGATACCGTTATCTGTATCATATATGCCGATTTGGCCACGACTGGGTGTTACAGTAAAGTTACTTTGTCTTAAAGGTTGCCCCTTAAATAAATCGACAACAGAGGAAATCGCCTCCAATTGATATACTAAGTTGTTGTCAAATTGTAGCTTCATTTCAGCCATTGGTTCTCCTATAGGGTAATAAATTCTTCGATACCGCCATTCTTCAATATCTCTTTAACATTTGTCTTATCACTATCAGACTTAAAGCCATTGTCTTTGGTTACAATTCTTGTGCTTTCGGGAGACAATTCTTTAACTTTGTTTAATATCCCAGTGGCAAGCTCTGTTGTTATTTCGTCTTCAAGGCAGATTATTAGCATTCCTTCACCAACAGAATAGACCTTTTTCCCCTCTATGTTGTACTCTAAAACAGGGTATGTTAAGTCCAATCCGTATTTCAGCATTATTTCATAAACAATATCAAGGTGTTCTCTTCCCTCTAGGAAGTTATTTACGTAATCCATAATCGAGCCTTCAATGTTGTCATGACTGGGATTCCATTTTTTTATATTCGAGGTATCTAGCTTAAACACCTTAAATCCTATATCTAATCCAACTGCTAGGGTAGCATTATCACCTAAGATTTTTCCCCCTGCTCTACGAAGACGTTCCTTCCCTATATCTGAAATGTTTGTATGTCCTTGTCTAAAAGCCTCTGAAGTTTCTTCAGTAGGCTCGGGAAGTTGTACCATTATGTATTTCCTGTTTCCACCATCCTCGGCGTTAAGTTGCATCACAGCATCTCCAGTTGTTGCCGAACCAGAAAAGAAATCTAGGATTATGTCATTAGTATTGAATGAGGTACCTAGTTGCATGAATCTTCTAATAAGGTTACAGGGTTTTGGGTTATCAAAGATTTTTATATCATCAAAAAGCATTTTAAGGTAATCAGTTGCGTTTGACGTCGTATCTATGTCAGTCCACAAAGTTTTACTTACACGACCTCGTTCCAGAGCCTCATGTAAGAATCTTTTTCTTTGTGGGCCGGAAAGCCCGTTAACACCAAAGACAATACGATTCTCATTGAGAAGTGTTTGAAACATCGTATAGTCGTTTTTCCAACTGCATCCAGGGTTGGGCCTATAAACTTGACGTGTATTGGGGTTAACAATTTCATACTGTTGGTTAGGGCGCCAACCTCCTACCTGAAAAGGGTCAGCTTTCCACGGACCTCTAGGGTCATTATCCGGATTGTTAAAGCCATGTCCTTCTTCTGGCAATCTAAACTTATGTCTGTTAGTTATATAGTAATCTTTGCTTCTAAAATAGCATAGGTTATGAGTATGTGAAACAGAGATAATGGCTGTATTTGTGACTGATTTTGTAGAATTCCATATAATGTCACCTACAAAATTATCTTCACCAAATATTTCATCACAAATTTTCTTTAAGTTAGCGCACTCGTTATCATCGATACTAATGAAGATCACGCCATCATCACTTAATAAGTTCCTGGCGAGTCTGAGCCGAGGATACATCATATTAAGCCAATTTGTATGGTAACGTCCACTTGTTTCAGTGTTAGTACTGACTTTTTTCCCTTCCTCATCAGCTTGACCTGTAATTTGCATATAATTCTTTAAGTTATCTTCATAGTCATCGGAATATACAAAGTCCTTTCCTGTATTATATGGGGGGTCGATGTAGATCATCTTAATTTTACCATAGTAACTTTTTTGTAAGAGCTTAAGGACTTCTAAGTTATCCCCTTCGATATATAGATTTTGGGTTTCTTCCCAGTCGACACTTTCATCTTTGCACGGTCTTAAAGTGCCTAATGATGGAGTTTGAGATAAGCGTAAGGAATCGCCCTTCCCGTTCCAAGTAAAATTATATCGCTCTTTTTCTTCTTTTGCGTTATCGCCGAGTAGCTTTTTTAGCTTGTCAAAGTCAATTTGGTCTTCAGTAATTATTTCTGGGAAAAGTTCCTTTAATTTTTTGATGTTTTCTTGTGTAATATCGAGGGTTTTACCGTCAAGATTAGTTTGTCTCATCGTTTTTTTCTCCTATCAACTCATCTTTTTTTCTCTCTAAATTTTTAATCTGAATATTCAGCTCCATTTTTCGGTTAAACTGTGATTCCCTTGAAAGCATAATTTTAAGGCTTTTTATATCTTCGTCAAGCTTATTAACCCTAAGATAGAGCTCTCTTGCTTCTGGGCAGGTTATGTTTTCACAATTAGGAATAACACTAGAAATATTTAAAGTATGTATTGCGTCTACAAAGCTACTATAAAGAGTAAAGAAGTTCTCTCGATTCATTTTCTTTGTATCTAAAAAGGATAGTTTGTCAGACTTGATATTTAGCCAGTCAGTGAACACCAAATCTTCTATAAAGCTTGAGGCTATATCATGTGGATCTAATTTACGATGTGCTGCACAGAGTTGCATATCGTCGTCCTTTTTCAAGATTAACAGCGTGGGGTAGTCGATGGCTCGAAAAATAGTTTCTGATATCTTTCTTAGCTTATCTTTTGTCAGTAAAGTAGCCTCAATAATTTGAATCTCTAAGTAGCTTCTCTCTTCATTGATTAGTGATGGGATATTTGTAGTCCTTTTTTTCAAGCAATAAACCAGCCTAAGTTTTTCTATATTATCGTCAAATAGCTTTTTCTCTGCTTGTGACAAGCGACCATGTTGTATGAAAAGTTCTTTGCGGATCTCTTGTCCGATGAAGGACTTGTCGGAGATATTGAGAAATTTATAATGATCCATAGGCGATCTTCAACTTTTTATTATAAGGAAAGTAACTAGCTCAAAATCTCCCACACCATGAAACAAGTTTTCATGAAAAGATGTTCCACCACCGGTGAACAGGCTTATCATATCATGTTCTTGTTTTTCTCCCACTAAGTTACGAATAGCAAGTCCAAGTAGGTCGGAATAAGCAACCATTTCATACCCATCATTGGTGTCTTTGTTAAACACGTCAACAAGATCTTGCAATACTTCATTTTCTCCTGAGCATAGCTTTTTATAGTAATCTAGTATTTTTTTTGCATGTAGAAAGGAAAGTTTGACTTCGCCACTATCTGTAATATAAACTAGATAATAGGGTGATAGAGGATTTTGTTCTTTCTTCAGCTCTTTTTCTTTTACTCTTCTAAGAGTAAATATTACTCCTGGTTCGACAGTGTCTCGCAATTCATTGTTGATTCTAATAATAGCGTACATCCCGTCAGGAGATCTATCTAACAGTCCTTTATTGTTTTTCATGTATTCCATAAGTTCGAATTTGAAATCACTGAAAGTAAGGTCGGTAATCGATATACCTTCAGACATATCCTCTAAGTCAACGATATTGGTTTGCAATTTTTTTAATTGATTTTTTCGATATTCTAGATCCTTCATCTCTTGGCTAGGGCTGGGTTCAATCAAGTTTTCTTCACCGGTCGCAGAAACGTCTAATAGGACCATGCGTCCTTTGACTCGCTGTTGCAGATTGATATATTCATCGAGGTCTTTAGTTGCCCAGAAGTTAACCAATTTAATAAATTGATTTTTTGATCCTATACGATCTATACGGCCGAATCTCTGAATAATTCTAACAGGATTCCAATGTATATCATAGTTTACCAAATAGTCGCAATCTTGTAGATTTTGTCCTTCTGATACACAGTCAGTTGCAATTAGAACATCAATAAATTGATCGACTTCAGGGAAGAGTTTTGCGCATTCTTTTGAGATAGGAGAGAACAGGGTTAGAACCATATTAGTGTCTGACAATTTTATTGATTTTCGCAATTTTTTTGGTATAGGCAAGTTGGATTCATTGTTTTTTCCACCAGTTACCATTGCCGAGTATATACTATCTTGAGCAAGCCCGACTGAAAGGTTATCGTACAAATATTTGGCGGTATCTGCGAAAGCGGTGAACACTATGACCTTTTTATTCCCGAGATTAATTGGGCTTTGTATCTTGTTTTTTATTATCCTTTTGAGTTGTAGAAGTTTTGCGTCTCTCTCAGGCGTAACCTCTTTAGCTTCAGCAAGTATGCTTTCAAGGATCTCTTTATCATGTAGAAGGTCTTGCTTCCATTTAATTAGGTCCATGTCTTGAATTAGGATTTTAATACTGCTTCCAATCATCAGATCATCATATTCCTCATCGTCTATGTCAATATTACTGATATCCATCTCTGGATCAAACTCTCCTTTCTTTTCCTCGATAATATCAAGTGTTTTGTTTATCTTCAGCAGAAAGTTATTTACTGTAATAGCAAAAGAGTGTATAGAACTCTCCATTCTCTTTAATAAGCCTATACGCATAATGGCGACAAGGCTTTTTTCTCTATCTGTTTGTTTAAATACAGTTTTGCTATCTCTTATAGGAATGTCATATTTCTCTTCATAAGAAAATCTTTTTTCTGGTAGTAGGTAGCTCATTGGAGAGTAAACGCCTAAGATTAAACGTTTAATCTTTCGATTAAGCTCTCCTATTGGTGGGAAGCTATCTTGCTCATCTATATGTGCAAAGATGTTCTCAGGAGCCATCCGTTGAGGGAATCTACCGATGTCATCCAGGTTATAATATTTTTCGATATGTTTTTTTGATCTCGCTATGGTAATTGTGTCTAGCAACTTAAAGTAGTCAATATCCATCATGCTGACGAACCTCTCTGTTGTTCGCTCTAAATCGGGTAATACAGACCACATGTTAAAAACTGTTTGAGCTTTTTTGAGTATGTTTTCAAGGTTACTTAGCCCAACATTAGCGAAAGCATCGTTTCTACCTTCGGTTATAAAAGCAATCTGGTTTTTAATATCATTCATTTTGTTATTAACAGGGGTTGCTGAAAGCATGAGTACTTTGGTTCTCACTCCATCTTTTATTATGTCATCCATCAAACGTCTATATCTCGTTTTCTTGTCTTTAACAGCAGGGTTATTTCTAAAGTTATGACTCTCATCTATTACCACTAGGTCGTAATTAGACCAGTTTAAAGTAGCTAGGTCAATATCACCTGATTTCCCACGGGTTCTGCTCAGATCTGTATGGTTTAAAACGTCGTAATTGAATCTATCATTGTAGAAAATGTTGCGCTTATCATTCATGGTGTAAATTGTCCAATTGTCGCGCAATTTTTTAGGAACAATAACAAGGACTCTATCATTTCTAAGTTCATAGTATTTTATCACTGCTAGAGCTGTGTAAGTTTTTCCAAGTCCTACACTATCGGCAATTATGCACCCATTATGTTTTTCTATTTTGTCAATGGCTCCCATGACTCCATCTATCTGAAACTGAAACAATTTGTTCCATATTGTAGTTTCTTTAATGCCAGTACGGGTCTTAACTATATTTTCTTCTACCAGTTCTCCTAAGTAGTTATGAAAAACATTGTAAAGCGTGACAAAATAGATAAACTCTGGTGTGTTTTCTTTATACAGAATATGCATTTGCTCAAGAACGTCTTGCTTAACGTCCTTAACAATTTCATCATCATTCCATAATTCATCGAATTTTCTCAGAAATTCCAGGGTATAAATTTCTTCGTAAAAACATACGTTGCTGTCTACTCTGCTTGAGGGAGTTATACCAAGTCCGTCAGATGTGAAATCCACACTACCGTGAATAGAGATTTTTTCGTTAATGTTCTCGACACAAACAAATCTAACTTGAGCAGAGTTTGGGTATAAAAAAGACTTGATTTCTGCTTTCTTCTCCAACCATTGTGCGCATTCTTTTGCTATAGCAGCTTGTTTCATTTCATTTCGAAGCTTTATTTCAAACTCGTTTCCAGCTACCATTTTTTCATTACTTCGTTTTATGTAGTAAGCTCTAATGAGATCTTCCTCTTTATTGACAAAGGTTGGCTCTGTGTAAATAAATCTTAGCTTGTCAACTTTGCTCAGCTCTTGTTTAAGCACCGAGTAAGCATAAATAGTAAAGTATGCTGAAATGATTGATAGCTTTGATTGTTTCTGGATTACTTCTCTTAATTCATCAACAACCTTATTATTCTTATTGTCTAGGAATTTTGGATCTCTCATACAGAAACCCTCATACTTAACCCTGTGCTAATTAACATTAAACAGCCCTCTTATCATGTTTCTTATCCATATTGTTTATAAAAATATAATCCGTCTACTCCATAAGTAAATTATCCAGTATACGTAACTGAATACTACAAGTCATATATTATTCAAAAGCGCCATTATCCATTACTACGCTAGCACCTTTATTTAGACGTGAAAAACACAAACTTAGCGGTTTACTGAAGTGATTTTTAGTTAAGTTCTGGATGTCGTTTTCATTAATGAACCTCATCCCAATTGTATGATCAACTGAATTACTATCGTTAACTCTAAAAAGCTTCATTCTTCCTCCTAAAATTGTGTTTGATTATTATGATGTTGATGCTTAACTCAAGTATGAATAGCTATTATCTCTCAAAATTGTGTGTAATGCCATGTTTGACTTGAGTTAAACCAAGCATCCATATATACCTACACACAACTATTTTATTTCGTAGCTGGTTGTCAAACTTAATATTTGCAGGTCGAAAGCGTCGGCTATTACGATCAACTATTACACTGTTTCTGTTTGTTGTATTTTTAGTATGAGTAGTAGGTAACATCGATGCCGCGGTTGATTAGAGTTTCAATATCACGCATGTTTTCAGGGGAGAAAAGAGGGTTACGTTCTAATGAGATTTGAGTATTTTTATTGAGATGCTTGTTTGTGATAAGCGGGCTAATATCGCTAATATTATTAATGCTGAGGTCGAGTGATGTTAACGCTTTGTGGTTTTCAAGGGGCTTAAGATCAGAGATATGGTTTTCTCTTAGGTCCAGCTCTTCAAGGTTGATCAATGTAGATAGAGGGCTGATATCAGAGATATTGTTGTTGCGTAGATCAAGCATTGTCAGCTTATGGAGATCAGACAGCGGTTTAAGGTCTTTTATTTGATTATCGTGTAGGTTTAGCTGAGTCAGGTTGATGAGTGACTCAACTGGAGTAAGGTCATCGATTTCATTTTGCCATAGATCAAGAGTCTTTAGGTTAGTTAGAGTAGATAGAGGAGATAAGTCATAAATATCATTTCCCGTTAGTTCAAGCTCTTCGATATTAGAGAGTGTGGCAAGAGAGGTAAGATCTCTTGTTCCACAATTACTGATCTTAAGTATGGTCAGACTTGTTAATTTAGAAAGTGGATTCAAATCGCTAAGCTTATTGTAAACAAGTTCAAGCTCCTGCAAGCTTGTGAGTGCAGATAACGGCTCAATGTTTGTAAGATGAGCGCTACCTATACAGAGCGAAGTTAGATTGGGAATCTTACTCAGAGAAGTAATATCGTTAAATTGGTTATCGTTTAGTCGAAGCTCAGTTAGAGTAGTTATGTTACTTAGAGGGGCAAGGTCTTGGAATGGATTGCGGGACAGATTCAAGGATTTCAATTTAGTGAGTTTTGCAAGTGGGGTAACATCGCGAATAAAATTATGCCAGAGGAAAACTTCTTCGAGGTTAACCATATTTTCGATACCTTTTAGGCTATAGATGCCGCTTCTCGGAGCAGATAGTCTTGTTATACTCTCTAAGTCTGTGATGGTCAGATACCCAACCGGTTTATCAATAATTCTACGGATTGACAGTTCAAGCATCTTATCTTCAATAGCTACTACAGTATGAGCTTTCATTTTAGTCCTCCTGATAAGTTTTGTGAATACTCTACTTTAACTCCACGCTCTTGCAGAGTTATGATATCTTTCAAAGTTTGGGAACCGGGCGAGAGATCTGCTTGATTGAGATAAATAGATACAACGCACCCTTTTCTTAGGTTTTTATTAGCGACTAAAGGGCTGAGGTTATTGATATGATTGCCGTCTAAATAGAGTTCAGTTAGATTCTCCAGTTTCGATAGCGGAGTTATGTCTGTTATGTTGTTGAGTCCAAGGTTAAGTTTGGTCAGTTTCGCAAGTCCAACGAGCGGTCCAATATCTTTTATTCTATTTCCCCAGAGGTTCAGTTCTACTATTTCAGTCATATCGGCAAGGGGTGTTATATCTTTAATGTTGTTGCTCCATAGATCAAGGCTCACTAAATTAGTTAGCTCTTTTAAAGGGTGGATGAAACGGATACTGTTCCGTCCTAAGTCGAGTTGAGTAAGAGAAGTCAACTCGGTTAAAGGCTCAATATTCGAGATACTGTTACGTCCGAGGTAAAGATGTCTTAGTTTATTCAGCTTGGACAGTGCTTTAATTTTTGCGATTTTGTTGTGTCTAAGATCGGCTACTTCAAGGTTGGTCATCCATCTTAAATCACTTACTTTTGTTACCTCTGTTAAGGAGCAGTTTAATGTCACAATCTGTTCAAGGTCAGATTGTGTAATAGCATCTTTGGGTTTATCGATGCTTTGTCGGACTGCTTCTTCCAGTTTTGGATCGTGAAAAATAATTGTTGATTGAGTGTTCATTAGGCTACCTCCTTGATCTGGTTACTTATGGATTACATCTGACTTATTCGACGCTGTATGCGTCTAAAGTATAATTTCTTTCTAATAAACATGAAAAGCCTATAGAATTGAAGTAGTATTGTTATTATAAGCATCATAAGCAACTTTAAGGCGAACCTGACTGTGACATCTTCAATGCCTAATGAGTTAGAATCATCAATCTCTAACGAGCTTTCATTTAATCTGATATTGTTCCTTTTTAACGAAAAAGTGCAGTTGTTAGCTAACAGTTTATTGTTTTCTAAAGGAGAAATATCGTTGATTCGGTTATTTGTAAGATCAAGTTGTTCGAGCAAATTTAGCTTAGACAGTGGGTAAACATCGTGGATTTTATTGTTATCAAGATAAAGGCGAGTTAAGTCTTTGAGATAAGCAATTGTTGTTACATCGGTAAGCTTATTATTGCATAAGTTTAGAGTTGTAAGGCCAGTTAATTCGGCCAGTGCCCTGATGTCTTTTATTTTATTATGAGTCAGATTGAGGGTGGTTAGTGAGGTTAGATTTTTTAATGGACTAATGTCTTTGATACTGTTATGTCCAAGAGCCAGAAAATCAAGATTTGTTAGGTTCTTTAAAGGGGTTATATTTCTGAATTTGTTGTTACTAAGTCCAAGTTTGGTCAGCTTATTTAAGTCAGCTAACGGGCGTATATCTCTGATCCGGTTCTTTTTAAGATAAAGTGTCCTTAAGTTTTTCAATTCACTCAGTGATGGAATGTTCGTGATCATATTGTCTTCAAGGTGCAGGCATTCCAAGTTGCTTAGTTTCGTGAGTGGTGTAAAGTCCTCAACTTTGTTTTCATCAAGATTAATGGATACAAGCTTGGTTAACCCGCTCAGAGGGCTAAGGTCTTTAACCATGTTTGGTTTATTCTCGTAAGAAGCTGGGTTAACCAGTTTGAGTGCTGGCAGAAAATCTTTTAGCAGATCGGGACTAAGGTCAATATTTGTTAAGTTCGTCAGTCCAGACAGCGGGCTAATATCCTTAAGCCCATTCAAACCAAGTTCTAATTTAGTTAAGCTCGTTAGGTTTTTAAGAGGGGTAATATCATCGACTCTATTTCCTCTTAGAGTCAAGTAAGTTAAACTTTTGAGCTCTCTCAAAGGAGATATATCTTGAACTTTATTTCTCTCAAGTATGAGGGTAGTTAGGCACTTTAATTCAGCTAAGGAACTTATATCTTCTATACGATTCCAGCTTATATCGAGTGATTCCAGGTTTTTTAGATTCTTCAATTGGCTGATATCAGTAAGGTTACACTGAATAAGTGAAAGCTCACGTAGATTTGTTAATGACATTATTGGCTCAATATCAGCAATTTTAGCATAATCACAAGTAAGTGATTCTATGTTGGTGAGTTCACCCAGTGACTCTAAATCATCGATATTAACTTCCTGAAAAGATATTTTCTTTAGGTTTTTCAGTTGCTCTATCCCTTTGATGCTTTTGAAATGTTGATTTGAACATTCAAGTTCTTCGATGCTTTCTAAGTCAGCAATCGTCAGATCACCATCCATTTTATCGATATTTTGTCGGACTGCTTCCTCCAGTTTTGGATCGTGAAAAAGAACTGTTGGTTGAGTGCTCATCAAGATTCCCCCTTCTTGTCTGCTTGTTTGGTTAGTTTGAGACTACATACTCAAGGAGTATGAGTGTCATAACGATATGTTGATTACTGGCAGTAAGTTGCAGTCAGTAGTCAAAAGGTTGTTTTAGTCATACACTGCTATTATAACCGTTTAGCAGAAAAAGTAAAAAAATATCTCAGTTTTATTTAGTTGTTCGAGAGAGGAGTTATACTGATTATAACTTATCGGGTCAGCACCACTATATTTTCAATATGGAAAGTATGGGGGAACATATCGAAAGGTTTGATATTTAGCACTTTGAAGCCACCAGCTACAAGGAGGTCTAAGTCTCTTTTCTGGGTCGAAATATCACAACTCATATAGAGTATTTTGTTGATAGGGCTATTGACGAGGATTTCAATTACTCTCTTATCGACCCCTTTACGTGGCGGATCCAAAACAACGGTACTCACAAATGGGGTTTTCAGAGCGTGTTGGAGGTTTTCTTCAACGTCCCCTTCCATATAAGAAAAGTTTTTTACTCTATTAATTCGGCAGTTCTCGATTCCATCGAGTACAGAGCGGTTATGATTTTCTAAAAAGATTACCTGGTTAACCTTTTTGGCGAGGTAGACGCCTATAGTACCGATTCCGCTATAGGCATCGATAAGGACTTCATTTTCATCGACGAATTGGCTTAGGTACTTAAGAACTAAGTGGGTTAAAGGGGTGTTAACTTGGAAGAATGACGAGTAGTGGGTACGGTATTTCACTATACCAATTCTTTCAGCAAGGTATTCGGTACCGAACAGCACACGATACTCATCCCCTAAGATTGCATTCCCTGAAGAGGGGTTGATATTTTGAATAATTCCTATAACTTGCGGGAATTTCTCTATCAGTTTATCGGTAATTATTTTAGTAAAGGGTAGCTTTCTACTCTTCGTAACAATAATCACCAGAAGCTTCCCCTCGGCATCTGAGTATCTTATCCCAATATGGCGGAGTGTACCCTGCTTAGTTTTTTCATCAAAAGCTTTAACCTTAGCATCGTTAAGTAGTTTTATTAAGTAGTGGATGACCTCAGTCTCTATTTGTGGTTGAAGGAAGCATTTTTGTAGGGGGACGACATCGTGACTTCTACGCGAATAAATACCGGCATAAAGTTTTCCGTAGTTATCTTGTGCGACCGGCAGGAAGACTTTATTTCTATAAAAGTCTATTTGTGGTGAAGGCTCGATTTCTTCGAAAGCAGCTCCGTTATCAATAAATTCTTTAAAGAAGTTTTTAGTAATCTCCTCTTTAAACTTGAGCTGGTTTTCATATTCGAGGTGAAGCCAGTCACATCCGCCACAATACTTAAATACTTCACATTTGACGGCTATTTGCAAGGGGGAACGGCTATTATAGGAGAAGATTTCAGCGAAGTAGACATTACTTCTTTTATGGATAATTTTCACCTCAACGTCATCCCCGGGCAGGCCTTGATATACGAAGATGGTGTGCCCTTGGTAGTGGCCGAGACCGAGCCCTTTGAAGACAACTTTTTCTATTTTCAAAGAGGGAATAATACTATTGAACTGGAGCATTAAAGCTTACCTAAAATCGCTAAGAAGCGGAGTTTCCAGACCATCCAAACAGCTTCGTAGACGATCTTTTTCGACATTTTAGATTCGCCAATGAACCTATCGTTAAAAACGATTGGTATTTCTTTGATACGAAACTTTTTAAGCCAGAGGCGGTATTTAACTTCGACTTGAAAGGAGTAGCCATCTGACATTATTTTATCAAGCTCTAAGTTTTTCAAAGCTTCTATTCTATAGCATTTAAATCCACTTGTTGGGTCTTTAAAGGGCATTCGGGTAATGAATTTAACATATTTTGAGGCAAAGTAGCTGAGTAAAAGGCGTTTCATTGGCCAGTTTAACACGCATACCCCTTTAACGTATCTTGAGCCAATGATTACATCATTATTCTCAATCTCTTTCAGCATAACTGGCAACACTTTTGGGTCGTGTGAAAAATCACCATCCATTTCGAATACAGCGTCGTAACCATTTTCAATAGCGTACTTAAAGCCAGCGATATAAGCAGAGCCGAGACCAAGTTTGCCAGCTCTTTTTAAGATATGGACGCGCTTTTCAGTCTCCATAATTTCTTCGACTATTTTGCCAGTTCCGTCGGGTGAGTTATCATCAACAATGAGCATTTCGATGCGAGCATCTTGCTCTAATACCTTTTCGATTATGGCTCTAATATTTTCCGCTTCATTATATGTTGGTGTAATGACGAGTGCTCTCATTTCTAACATCCTATCGTTTTCCTTATTCATTTTACAGGGTCGAGGTTATTGTCTTTCAACTGTTTTTCATCTACTGTTTTGAAGTATTTAGCTGGGTTACCAGCCCAAATCTCTCTTTTAGGTATATTTTTTGTCACAACAGCTCCAGCTGCCACGACACCATCTTCTTCAATTATTTTGCCGGGAAGTATAGTAGCGTTAACCCCTATTCTTCCACCAGATTTAACCGTGACCCCTTTAAAGTGGTTAAACCTTTCTTTATCGCGCCCCATATAGTTATCGTTACTTGTAGCCACGCAAGGCGCTATAAAGCAGTAGTCACCTAATTCTGAATAGGCGGTTATATAGCTATTAGTTTCGATTTTATTTTTACTACCGATAGTGACAAAATTCTCAACTGTCACGTTTCGTCCGACAATATTATAGTCACCTAACTTTGTATTTTCTCTAATTGTGGCAAGGTCAGCAATCAAGTTTTTCTCTCCAATTTCAGCTTGCACATAGATTATCACATTAGCTCCGATGAGGCAATTGTCACCAATAGAAGTTGCCTGGTAGTTTTTTTCTTCAGCAAAGATACTACGTGGAGATCTCATAGGTAGTTTACCTATGACTGTATTATCATCAATTCTAACCCCTTCGCCGATAACTGTATCTTTGTGGATAACAACGTTGTGTCCGATTTGACATCCTTCTCCTATTCTAACCCCTTCAGAGATGATGACATTGTATCCGATTTTAGTCTCTTTTCCTATAACTGCTGTTTTATCGATAAATTGATTCATAGTAACCCCCTTCACACGGTCTCTAATTTTCCTATTCCATAGTTTCAGAAGTGGTCTATTTAGGCAATAAAAAAAGGCTGTTCGACGAACAGCCTTCACTATTTAGTAACGATTTATTTAGACAACGCCTTGCTCTAACATAGCTGTAGCAACTTTTACAAAGCCAGCAACGTTTGCGCCTTTAACGTAGTCGATGTATCCATCTTGTCTTTCACCGTGGGTTAAGCATTGCTCGTGGATTGATCTCATAATTGTGTGCAATTCTTCATCAACCTTCTCACGGCTCCATTTCAGTCTCATACTGTTCTGGGTCATTTCTAATCCTGAGGTTGCAACGCCACCAGCGTTAGCAGCTTTACCTGGAGCAAAGATGACTTTATTCTCTTGGAAGTATTCAACTGCGTCTGGAGTACAAGGCATGTTAGCAGCTTCAGTAAGGATTTTCACGCCGTTTTTAACGAGGTTCTTGGCATCGTCGAGGTTAAGTTCGTTTTGGGTTGCACATGGGATAGCAATGTCAACTGGAACTTCCCAAGGACGTTTGCCTTCAAAGAACTTAGCTGATGGGAACTTATCAGCGTAGTCTGCAACACGGTCGTTGTTTGATGATCTGAGAACGGTCATATAGTCGATCTTCTCGCCAGAGATGCCATCTTCGTCTAAAACGTAGCCGTCTGGTCCAGAAATAGCAACTACTTTAGCTCCTAATTCGGTTGCCTTTTGTGCAGCACCCCAAGCAACGTTACCGAAGCCAGAGATTGCCACTCTTTTGCCTTCAAATGAGTCGCCAATAACTTTCAACATTTCTTCGGTAAAGTAGATTACGCCAAAACCGGTAGCTTCTGGTCTGATCAAGCTTCCGCCCCAGGTTTGACCTTTACCAGTGAATACGCCGGTAAACTCATTTTGGAGTTTTTTGTACATACCGAACATATAGCCAACTTCACGTGCACCAACGCCAATATCGCCTGCTGGAACGTCAAGGTCTGGGCCGATATAGCGGTATAATTCAGCCATATAAGCTTGGCAGAAACGCATCATTTCATTTTCTGATCTTCCTCTTGCGTCTAAGTCAGCTCCACCTTTGCCACCACCCATTGGGAGGGTTGTTAAGCTGTTTTTGAAAGTTTGCTCAAAACCGAGGAATTTTAAGCTTGATTGGTTTACGCTTGGATGGAAACGGATTCCACCTTTGTATGGCCCAATAGCGCTGTTATATTGAACTCGATAACCACGGTTAACTTCTACTTCACCTTTGTCGTTTACCCAAGGAACTCTAAATGTGATAATTCTTTCAGGTTCGACGATTCGTTCCATAATGTTAGCTTTTACAAAACGAGGGTTAGCTTCGTAGACATCCCACACAGTTTCAATTACTTTTTTAACTGCTTGTAGAAATTCTGGTTCACCTTGATTTTTTGCTTCCACCTTGTTCATAAAGTCGTTGAAAGTCATTAGTACCTCCAATTTTTTTTTGTTGTTTCACAATACTACTTTAGAAACTCCCCTTTTATTGTCAAGGTAAGTTGAACGATTTTTTAAGACTTATTTCCCAGTCCCGAAAAGAGACCGTATATCATATAAAAAGATAGCGATTTGATCAAGAAATAAATGAGTAGAAAATTTAGTTACTTCTACTTGTATCGTAAGATTTGTACAGACTGTTTTTGATAAAATCGAGGTGATTATCTAAAAGGCTTGAACCAGCGGTGAAGTATTTTATCGATGTAAGTTATATTCTTAGGTCCGAAACGAGCAAAGGCTATCAAGAGGACAAGCCAGAGGATAGCAGGCCCAAAGACTACAATAAGAGCAATAAACCAAAACATATGACACCCCCTTTTTTTGAGAGCATACTGAGTAAACTCGAATTATAAATCAAGATAAATTTTTGAGGCGAAGTTTGTTGGCGTCAGTGCGGCTTAAAACAGAAAGAAGCATAATCTTCTCAGGCATAATACTCAAGCAAATCTAAGAAGCAGTCATACTACTCTTGTTGCCTTCAGTAAGTGTCGAATAGATAATAGTTTATAAACTGATTAGCAGTAAACAGAGAGAGTTTTGTTTGACAGATGCTCTACACCGAATTTGTCATACCGTTAATCAGTCCGAGGAGGAAATAATGTTTAGTAAAAAAAATGTATCGATCTTATTAATTCTGTCCGTAGTGACTTTTATTTGGGCGGTTGATTTTGCCACGTGGGTAAACGACTTGCATACGGATGAGTCGATAAGTGATGAACAACTCTATTTCAGTTTGAAAAATAGATCTAACTATGCGGAGCCGGTTGAGAAAGATATTTTAATACAGGAGTTTAACAACATTAGCGAAGAGCTACAAGCCCCTTTTCTTTACTTTATTCCACCTAACTATCAGCCTAACGAGAAGACACCTCTATTTGTTTATCTTCACGGTGGGGTGAGTATGCCCACCTTTATTGATGGCTATTTCGAGCAGATGAAGGAGAGCCCTCTACTTGATATAGCGAGACGAGATAACTCTATTATGCTATTTCCTATGGGGAATATTAACACTGTTTGGTGGTCTGAAGCCGGTATGGCAAACATTGTTTATCAGGTAAGATTTTTGAAAGAGAAATATAATATAGATGATGACCGGGTATATTTAAGCGGGTTTTCAGATGGTGCATCCGCCTCTTACAACTTTGGGATGAAGCAGCCGGACGATTTTGCTGCATTTTATCCGATTAACGGAAATATGTTGGTCGGCTTTGGCGCTACAGGCATACCTAACTACACGACAAACCTCAGGAATCGTTATGTAAGGGCGACCAATTCAGATTTAGACCGTCTATACCCCGCTGAAAAGATGCGAAAATATGTTGAGACTGCTCTAAAGATGAAGGCTAACATACTGTATAAGGAATACTGGGGATATGGACATACGTATGAGTATGGTAGTATTGACATTCCGATGTTATTTGAAGATATAAGTCGGCAAGCCCGCAACGTGTTTCAGCCTCATCTTTACTGGGAGACTGCAGTGTCTGAGTTTGGTAAGTGTGACTGGCTTGAGATAACTCAAATCGATACCTTGAGGGCTAAAAAGGATTGGCATTATCACGAAGTGATGACTATGTCAGAAGAGAGTATTGCTTTTGGATTTGTCGACGATCGAGAGGCGAACGTTAAAGGTGTCAAGATCAGCCAAGTGATTCCAAGATCAGTTTCAGCAGAGGCTGGTTTACAAGAAGGGGATATTATAGTTGCTATGGACGGTAAGGAAACAGATACAATTGAGCAGCTTTTGATTATCCGAGATACTAAAAAAAGAGGGGATAGCTTCAGCTTAAACATAAAGAGAGATGGTAAGAAAATGAAGCTTAACGGAGAGTTTCCACCGATCGAATACTATAAACTGTTTGATTATCCTGAAGTATCAGGTGCTGTAGAGGCAACCTACTTCGGTAACCATTTCGTAATCGAGAGCTCAAGAGTTGGTGAGTTTATCCTGTATATCAACCCCGAGATGATCAATCCGAAATTACCAGTTAAGGTGACCGTTAATGGGGTAGAAGTGTTTGAAGAAATCATAGAGATCGATCGTAATTATATGATAGAGAACTATAAAATAACAAAGGATAGATCGGCTCTTTGGACCAATAAAATTATACTTACAACCCCTTGATGGACGCTTAAGATAATAGATGCAATAAAGGTGGGATTATGTCCCACCTTTTTGTTTCACTTATGGTCTTTTATTGCAGTTTAGCAGGTTTTAAGGGTGTAGAAACAGGGTGCTTAATGTTACCTTCGGATTCTACTTCTGAATTCATTTCGAGCAGCATTTAGAGATTGAGGAGCATCTTTAGGCAAACCTATCCCTTTGTAGAAATTTAAGAGTCTGTCTACTGCTGGCTTACAGTCGCTTTCATTGTTGAGCTTGGGGTAAATAGTTGTTTCATCAACCTTTTCCCCTTCCAAATATTTTATCCACGTTTCTATATTACGTGTAGGGACAATTATTGCTACAGTCTCTAAGTTGTTTCGAACAGGAATTTCTTTTTCAATACATTTGTTATCAAATTGATTTGTTCTGTAAGAGACTCCGTGAACATCACCATCAACGATAGTTAAGATAGCATACTGTACATGGCTTTTGCGATAATTTGCAAGCTCTGCAGCATATTTCTCTCTAACCCATTGCTCTCCCGAACCCCTACCAGAGGGACTTTTTTCAATACGTAATTGACGTTTACCCCATCCCATACCGTTTAGAAATCTTCTAACAAAACATTCTTGTTGAGTATCCTCACAAATCAAGGTGAGGGCTACTTTCCTTTTACTCATTTTCCCAACCTCTTGCAATCACCTCTGAGAGCTTTAGTGTCCCTTCAAAGTGTGAGGGTAGTGACTTTACTCGGCTTGGACCCAGAGGTTCTCTATCTATGAGTTTACATTTATCTATGCCGAAGTAGTCTATAAGTTCTGGATGGTGGCTGATCAGGACAACCTGGGGAATATTTACACCACAGACATCGCTAAGTTCCATTAGCCAAGGCTGTATCTCAGCGAGAGCAACATAATTTTCAGGTTCATCAAGCATCAATGTATAACCTAAGTCTTTTAAGCTAACCAGAAGAGTATGAAGTATTAACAGGATTCTTTGGCCATCAGAAAGTTGAGAGAGGTCGAAAAAGTAAGTCTTCGAGTTATCTTCTAAACTCTTGAAGCCAACTTTAAGTACTCTATACTTACCTGCAGTCTCTAATTTTATTGAATCAAAGCCCGGTATAGAATCTCTCAGGTGCGTAATAATATCTATTATACGATCTTGATGTTCCTGGGTAATATAGCGATACCAGGATACAAAGTTAGTTCCCTCTCTATTCAACCATTGGGACTCCTCTTCTGATACAGCACTAATGTTCTTCGGATAAAGATTTACAATGAACAACATATTGATCCAGTTTTTAAACCAGGTCAGCTTTGTATTATCATGTCGAGATGTGACCATAGAGAGGCCTGACAAATACCAGTCGAAGTTAAATGTTGGACCTTGGGCAAAGTTATCATTATATAGTTGGATTTCACCAGTTTCAAAAGAGAACAGTGGTTTATTGTTGTAGGTTAATGTCTCTTTTTCGATCCTTAGTTTACCATACCCTTTTTGATGAGCTATAACCAAGCGATAGATGTAACTGCCACCATTACCATCCACATAAAGCTCGAATGTTTGCTCTTGTGACTCAACCCAAACAGTCAAATCATCTGCAGAGAATACCTCATTTACCTTGGCATTGTCAATCACCAGCTGCCTAATGCAAAACAAAATATCAAAGAGGCTTGTTTTACCTGTACCATTAGATCCGAGTAGCAGCATCGAATTGCTGAACTCTATCTCAAAGTTTACCATACATCGATAGTTATTTACATACATTTTAGTCAGCATTTTTTACTCCCTTTTCCATATTCATATACAAAGCCATCAGTATTTAGTATAACACTCCATTCATCAGTGTTCAGTCCAAGATAACCAGGTTATCCTCTTAGGGTATTGTTAATCCTTTAGTTAAGACGTATCACCACCAAACCTAATGTAAGTGATGTCAAATTATGTCAAAAGATTTGTTTCAACACTTTCTTTAAGAATAATGCACTCCCCTTATTTAAGCAGTATCATCCGCTTGGATGTGGACTGGTTATTTGTCTTCAATCTGTAGAGGTAGATACCGTTTCCGACTATTATTCCCTTTTCATTTCTACCGTCCCAAACAATGGTATGTTCTCCGGAGGAGAGCTCTTCCTTAGCTAAGGATCTAACTTTTTGTCCCATTACATTATAGACATCAAGTTCGATTATTTGTGGTTCAGAGATAGAGAAGTTGATAAAAGTTTCGGCGTTAAACGGATTTGGATAGTTTCTAAGCTGAGTTATTAGCGGTTTAACTTGATTCTTATGCACGCTCGATTCCACGGGCGTTGAGACATACGCTCTCAGGTCGTCGATATAGAACCCTTCATCGGTGTTCATTATATCTGAGCGGAAGAAGAGTCTTATTTGTACTTTTTGAGCGAGGTAGCTATTCAGTTTATATTCCTTTAGTATCCAATCGTCTTGAATGCCGGTAAAGGTATCCATTGGGTACCAGGTATTTCCGTTTAAGGACATCTGTAGGTAGCAGAAGTCGAAATCTTTTTCGAGTCTGTGTCTGGTACGGAACGTAAATGAAGCGTTATACGCATTGGTCAGATCGATAGTTTCTAAAAAAGTTGCATAGCCCTTCATATTACTTGGATAGTTAGCTCCAGGAGCGGTACAGAGTGAGTTCTCGCCTATATAAGCGTAATTGTTATCTAAGCCCCACGGCTCGTCCAATTTCCAGGAATCTGCATTATCGAAAGATTCGGCGATTTGAGCTGGGAATAGATATAGATCGCAAGTGAGATTAGGATCATTAACTCTGATTATTTCCCAGTGTGTACCGTACCCTTCTGCGGTGACAACCATTTCGTAAGCACCATAGAAGACATCTTTTAGTTGATAGTTCCCATCTTCGTCAGAGGTGGCTGTATCGAAGAGTGTTTCGGGTATTTCGAAGTGTACATTTGGTATAGGAAGCTGGGTAACACCGTCTAAGACAACCCCTTCGATATTACATTTAGAAAAGGGAGTTAAGTCAACTTCGAGGTCAGTGACCTCTCCATCTTTTATAACGACGTTTTCAACAGTCTCCTCGTAATATCCATAAGCTGAGACGACAATGTCATAAGTATTCGGTGCTAAAATTCTTCTAAACTTACCATTAAGCTCAGTCGATTGATAAGGCTCGCGGAAAACACCGGTATCATCTACCCCTTTGATGAATATTTCAGCTTGGATGGGGAGGCCAGTCTTACTGTCTACCACTCTACCTTTCAGGATGGTATGATGTGGTCGTCTTAGAAGAATCATTGCCGCTTCGATATTATCGTTCACAATTTGTTCTACCACTCCTGCAGGTGGGATAAACTCGACACCTAACTCTATAGTATAGGCGAAAATACCGAGTTCACCGTAAGCAAAGTCGTCCAATATACCGTTTGCCGGGTAGAGTCCACTACTCTGCATCGGCACGTAATTACCATTGGAGTATAATTTAGGGATTGTATTTGCCATTTTCTCAGCTAAGTCTTTTAGTGCTGTTTTGTCAGGAGCATCAATTGCCGCTTCGTATGCGTAGGGGTAGAGGACTAATTCGCTATAGGTATGATAGGAGATACCTGCAACAAAGTTTTCTCTACGTAGGAGGTTTATAACCGATGTAGTTTCTGGTTCTGAAGCGGGGAAGGGACCGGGGTAGGTTAGTGATGAGGGGCTTATTTCTTTAGCCCACTCGAAGGGGTAGTTACGGTTTAGGTCAACCCCGTCAGTGTCGAACATAGTATCTAACTGGCCGTTATCATTATTATCTCTGATATTCTTTCTCCAGTCGAGGTTTATTTCGTCTAAAACAACTTTCTGACCATCAGGATTAACGATAGGGATGAACCAGATTTCTGTCTTATCTATCAAATCTTCGATCTCTTCATCTTCATAATAACCTTCAACTAAGTGATAAAGGACCCCCATTGCAACTTCTGTGCTGAGCGGTTCCCGTGCGTGGTGAGCCCCCATATAGTAAACGGCCGGCTTATCGCTTATATCGTCAGGCTTAGTAGTCAGTTTCAGCGCCCAGAGGTTATGTTGATAATCTTCATATGGTAATTTGCCCTCTTCGAAATAGATACTCCCTTGAGTTTTTCCAATGTTTTCGAGGCGTATTATATCTGGGTGTTGTTCAGCTAAATCGTGGAGTTCTTGAATAGTCTGTTCGTAAAAGCGATACCCGTCTAACCGCTCTGTGCTTGAGCGTAGATTTCTTTTTATTGACTCAGCAGTTTGGACGACTCTCAGGTTAAACCCTTCAGAGACAAGTCTTTCATACTCATCGGTGGACAGAGTTAAATCGATCCATTCACCAGGGTGATATGCAGCTACATTGTAATTACTTTCGTATAGTGAAACGGCAAGTTCGTGGCTTGGGTAATCAAGTCGAGCGACAACTTTATCCGCTGAATAGAGCCCTGCGAGGGTACCAAGTAAAAGTATTCCGATTAACAGTAGTTTTGATGCAATATTTTTCATTATTCTTCCTTATAATTTGAGTAGAAGTTCAGTATCAACCGTTTTATGTTCAGGGAGTGGATCTCTTGTATACCGATTTTTTGGTGGACAGTCGGACATAAGCAGCTTTCGATTGATAGGTGTTTTTCAATTAAATCTCCGAGGAAATCATCGTTAAAAAAGGACGTTTCTTGTGAGAAAACCAAGTTGCGAATTGAATCTTGGTTGAGCAGTTCTTTAATCGAACTGAATTTATTTTGCAGAGTATTAAGGTAAAAGAGGTCTTGTTCTAACTTGTCTTTTCCTAAAGGTGCACCGTGCCCGGGAATAACGGTTTTTATGTCTAAAGTTAGGATTTTCTCTAAGCTCTCTTTAAGCTCTGAGAGGTCACCCCAATAGATATAGGGTAGGACAAAATAATCGTCGTAACTACCCAATGTATTATCTCCGGTAACCAGTATTTTGTCGTTAGTGGAGTATACGGTAATGCTATCTAAGGTATGTCCGGGTGTATGGAGCAGTTCAAGATCATAATGGGGCAGTGCAAGGCTTCCGTCAAAAGTTATATCAGGGCTTGGCACTCGACGGGGTAGGCTTTTATAAGTTTTACCTGCTAAAATCATCCGTTTCTCGGAGCTAATCGTCTGTTCAAACAGCTTATGGGAGATAACGGTAGCGCCGACATCTTGAAAAACTTTGTTGCCATAGCAGTGATCGCTATGGGAGTGTGTATTGATCAGAATAATCTCTCTATTTTTATCAGTCGGAACGACTCTATCAAAGAGCTCAGTATTATGCTTAGGAAATAGGAAGGTATCGATCAATACCAGCCCTTCAGCACGCTCAAACGCTACGACGTTAGAGTTGTTTTTAAGGTTAGAGTAGATGGTTATTTCATCGCTTACTTGTACTCTACGCAGGTTATTCATTAGCTGAAAAGTTTGATTTATAGGCTCTATTTACAAGGAGTTTAGCACACTATAAAATAGTTGGCTCTCGGTGTTTTCAATTTCAGACAGCGTAATCCCCTTTTTAAACAGCTTATCAACGATTTTCATCGACTCGTCGTGTCTGCCATGGATGAGGTAAATCTTTATCAGGTCGTAATAAGCTCCATAGAAGAAGGGAAAGTCTTTTATACAGCTCTGTAGCAGTGAAACAGCTTTCTGTGTAAGGCCGATCCGCTCACAAGTTAGGGAGTACATCCTATAATACAGAGGGTTAGAGCGTACTACCTGTTCCGAGTTTTTGTAATCGATATAAGTTTTCATCCATTGACCTGTATTGAAGTAAACAGTCCCGCGAATGAAAGTAAGTTCCGGTATTGGACCGAACAGTGATTCGGTTTTTTCTACCAAGGTGATGACTTTATCATATCGTTCGTATTCGAGATACAGTTTCGCCAACAGGATAAATGGTTTTACCGAGTAGGTAAACTCTTCGGTAAGTTTTTCCAGAGCGAAGATAGCTTCAAAACCTCTGCCGAGCCTATGCAGGGCGATACATTTATTATAAGCAGCCTCTGGCATATCAGAGGAAATTTTATCAAAGTAGTATAGGGAGCGTTCAAAGTTTTTATCGAGTAGATAGCAGAAAGCTAACTTAAACACAACTTCCATATCCTTAGGGTTAGCGGAGTACATTACTTCGTATTGCTTTGCTGCCTCTTTGAATAGCTCTCTGTTAAAATAGAGGTTACCCAGCTCGTCGTAGAGCTTCATCTCCTCAGGATAAACCATAAGGGCGTCTTTAAGAGTCTGAACTGCTTTAAGCCAGTTAGTTTCCGACTCATATCGCGCTTGCCAGAGAATACTTGTTATATCATTTTTCATCTAAATTCCTTAATAACTCTTTAAGTTTGACGATGTCGGTACATCGATTGATCGACTCGCGTACTCTGCTACCACCTACCAACCCTTTGGTGTAATAGCAAAGGTGAGCCCGCATCTCTTTCATTCCCCTCTCTTCACCCCTTTCAGATATCAATCTTTCAAGGTGGTCTAACATTATTCCCTTTCTCATCTCTAAAGATAAAGAGGTTCGTCTACCTGTCAAGAAGTAAGATTTTATCCCCTCAAATAACCAAGGATTACCCAAAGCGCCCCGCCCTATCATAAGTGAGTCACACCCCGTCTCTTCATACATTCTCACGGCATCCTCAACGTCGATAATGTCGCCATTGCCGATGACGGGTATACTCAAAACCTCTTTGACTTGACGAATAATCGACCAATCGCTCAAACCAGAATAAAACTGAGAACGGGTGCGGGGATGAACCGCAATGAAATCAGCCCCTGCATCCTCCAACGCTTGAGCAAAGCTGACTGCAACTATCTGAGAAAAGTCCCATCCCGATCTGATTTTAACCGAGAGAGGGATATTTGTTCCCTTTAACACGCTCTTCATAGCTTTGATGATAGCAGCTGCACGGTCTACATCTTTCATTAGAGCTGAGCCGGCACCTCTCCCTACAACTTTCTTGACCGGACAGCCCATATTGAAGTCTATGAAATCAGGCTGGAGCTCAATCATCAACTCGGTAGCCTTAGAAACCATGGTCGGGTCTGAGCCGAAAAGCTGGATACCTATTGGACGCTCCTCTTCTTGAAAGAAAGCGTAGCGAGCGCTTCTATCGTACTGATATACAAGACCATCGGCGCTTACCATCTCGGTTACAACAATGTCAGCCCCTTTTTCACGGCAGATCTGACGAAACACTTTATCGGTAAAGCCAGCTAAGGGGGCTAACCATAGTTTTTTATTGGTTAACTCGGAAATCTTTGCGTCCATTCTAACTCAGAATATCACGATTAAGATGATAGAGACACAGCCCCGTGGCAACTGCTACATTTAACGATTCAACCCCATTATTCATCGGTATTTTTATGCTTATCTTGTTGCGAGGTGTAAACTTTGAGCTGACCCCTTCCGCCTCAGAGCCCATCACTAAAATATAGGGGAGAGGTACATCTTTAAATGAATATAGAGAAACACCCTCTTCCACATCGGTCACAATAAACTGAGCACTTCGTGAGATAACCTGTGCGTAGTCTTCTATTACGTGTGGCATTGTAAACACTGCGCCGAGTGAAGACCTGATCGTCTTAGGGCTGAAAACCTCACAGCTATCAGGGGATAATATTATACCGTCTAAGCCAGCTGCCTTTGATGTTCTAAATATCGTGCCTAAGTTACCGGGATCAGAAATGCGGTCTAAGTATAAAAATCTCTTCCCTTTGAGCTCTTTTTGAGCGGGGATTTTGACCAAAGCAAAGATGTTTTGTGGACTCTTTGTTGAGGATAATTGAGATCTCTGTACTTCATTGATGTGAAAAAATGAAGTGTTTTTTAGGCGTGCTTGCCATCGGCTATCTATGGGTTCTACACCTTCGGCTATGTAGAGTTCGGTTAACTCCACTCCGTCATCAATCAATTGACGGATCAAGCGTAAACCTTCTATTAGCACATACCCTCTTTCTTCACGAAACTTCTTCTGATGTAGCTTTCGTAACTCCTGTAATCGTGTCTTAGACAATACTTTGACTTCCATTCACTCCCCTTCTAACAGCTCTAATTTTTATATACTGAGATTTCAATTAGAGGTTATACCTACAGCATAGCTCTATATTGTCAATAAAATGATTTCGATCGTTTAGATAAACACCTGTTGATTAGCCCGCAAAATGTTCAGTTTTGTCCCCTGAGTGAGCAAATTGGTGAATTTCTACCACTTTCACTCATCCCATTCTGAAATGTCTTTTCTTTCTAACTTTGGAACATAAATTGCATTGTATATTAAGCAGAGGATATGAGATAAGGGTTCTGACGTCATTTAATACGTTTGACCCTTACTGAAGAGTAATCAAAAGTTTAACATTGCCCGACTACAGCCGAGAAAACGACATTTTTATCGGGACTAAATTGGAGGACGAGATGTTTACAAAGACCAAGCTGATGAGAGTTGGCTTTATTTTGTTGACAATAATTTCATTCAGTATAACAGTCCAGTATACTGGGCTTTGTGGTTTGGGTGGCTCGGTCGGGAATAATATCATAATCAAACCTACAGAGAAGATTTGTGTTACTAAGTGTAAACAATATAGACAGTACCGTCAGTAACGTTTGATTACGTTATATAA
>Ga0265293_10000932_pt1 | contig 67220 bp, 56 predicted proteins | sample Munlanlewell138R_FD_192505 | JGI IMG/M metagenome (GOLD analysis project Ga0265293, IMG submission 192505) | Leachate microbial communities from a municipal landfill in Southern Ontario, Canada - Leachate well 138R | ecosystem: Engineered > Solid waste > Landfill > Unclassified | place: Canada... | reverse complement strand
GCGGGGGGCCGGGTGAATATGGAGGCGATCATCGGTCAAGCGGTGGCCGATGTGCACGCTCTGGGGTTGAGCACCGGCACTCCGGAGGGCAAGCGAGCGCTGATCGCGGCGATCAAGACTCGGTTGGAGGAGACGCGCGGCACGGTGGAAACCGGCAGCAGTGAGGCGGGGACCCATGCCGCGGCCGCGAATGCCAACGCCGCCGGGTACGGAGATGTCGCTGGCCTGACCCGGCCGGCGGGGATGCCCGCCAACCCGCTGGGCGGGATGCCGATGGGTGGCGGGATGCCGATGGGCGGTGGGATGCCCGCCGGTGGTGGCGGAATGCCTGGATTCGGCTCCCCACTGTCCGGCTTGTCCGGCCTGACCGCACCTTTCACCCAAGCCGCCAAGTCCGTCAGCGGTGGAGGCAGTGGTAGTGCCTCGGACAGCGCGGGGCGGCCGAAGGCCGCCGTATCGCCGGCGGCGAAGATTCCCCTGAGTGCGGTGCGCTATGACCGTCAAGACTTCCCGATGGGCAAGGACGCCTACCGCAAATACATCAGCGAGGCTCTCGATGTCATGGGGGTCGATGATCCAAAGGCACGGGCCCGGTGGACGACCGGACTCATGACGGCTGCGGCGCGGGAGTCCAGTTTCAATCCGCTGGCGGTGAACACCTACGACATCAACGCGACGCGCTTGTCTGGCAGTGGACCCGACGGGTTCCCGGCGGGGTCGTCTCGTGGCGGCGTGCAGACGATTCCCGAGACCTTCGCCAGCTTTCATCAGCCGGGGACCTCAACGAACATCTATGAGCCGGTGGCCAATATCTGCGCCTCGATGAACTACGTGATGAGTCGGTATGGCGTTGATCCCAGCGGTTCGAACCTGTCGAAGGTCGCACAGTTCAACCCGAATTCGGCGGGCGGTGGTTACTGATGTCGGTGGAGGGGTTTGTGCGTGCGGCCGGGGGTGTGATGGGGCAGGCGCGGGATGGGTTCGGGACCGGGGTCGGGGTGTTGTTGCCGGTGCCGCCGTTGGCTCCGGTGCCGCCGCCGACGATCACTCCGGGTGAAGGCCAGGCCGCTGACGGCCAGCAAGACGCCGCCTCGCAGGCCAATAACGCCACCGCAGCGTTGAGCAGCCTCGATGACACCGGTCGCGCCGAACTCGACGCGTCGGTGGCCTCGGCTGCGGGGGGCCGGGTGAACATGGAGGCGATCATCGGTCAAGCGGTGGCCGATGTGCACGCTCTGGGGTTGAGCACCGGCACTCCGGAGGGCAAGCGAGCGCTGATCGCGGCGATCAAGACCCGGTTGGAGGAAACCCGCGGCACGGTGGAAACCGGTAGCGGCGAGGCGGGGACCCATGCCGCGGCCGCGAATGCCAACGCCGCCGGGTACGGAGATGTCGCTGGCCTGACCCGGCCGGCGGGGATGCCCGCCAACCCGCTGGGCGCCATGCCGATGGGTGGCGGGATGCCGATGGGCGGTGGGATGCCCGCCGGTGGTGGCGGAATGCCCGGATTCGGCTCCCCACTGTCCGGCTTGTCCGGCCTGACCGCACCTTTCACCCAAGCCGCCAAGTTCAGTGATACCGGCAGCGGCACCACCAAACTCGCCTCGGCGGCGACCGCAGCCCTGGATACCGCTGGGGCGGGGAAGGCCGACGAGAAGGGCCTGCAGAAGTACACCAAGTTGATGAACCGCGCGATCTCGAACGCTTTTCCCGAGATCAGGGAAATCGGTGGGGTGCGGCCGGATTCGCTTAAATGGCATCCGAACGGATTGGCCTTGGATGTGATGATCCCGAACTGGGATACCCCCCAGGGCCGTGAACTGGGGAATCGGGTGGTGAACTTTCTGATCCGTCATCAAAAGCCGCTGGGGTTGGATCACATCATCTGGCGTCAGCAGATGATCCAGCCCGACGGCAGTTCCACGATGATGGGTGACCGGGGTGATGCGACGCAGAATCACTTCGACCACGTCCATGTGGTGTCCTTGGGAGGGGGGTTCTAACTGTGCAGGAGCCGGATAACACGCATCGGTCCGAGCGACGCCGCGGTGGCACCGGTCTGACGTACGCGTCCTTGGAGCAGGTCGCTGCCTGGCGGTTTTTGTGGCATCGGATGGCGGTGGCGGTGGCCCGTCATTCGGTTCGGTTGGTGCATGATCCATCGAAGAACTACGGTGCGGCGGCCACGGTCGGAGTGGTGATCGGAGCCTTGGCGCTGGGAGTGTGCTTCGTGTTGGCCTGGCTGCGTCCCGCCGGGCAAATCGGCAACGCCCAGCTGGTGGCTGATCGCGGCAGCGGCGCCCTGTACGTCGATGTCAACGGCACTATGCACCCGGCGCTGAACCTCGCCTCGGCTCGGTTGATCCTCGGCCAGGACGCGTCCCCGACGCTGGTGCCGATGGCGCAGATCGAGCAGCGCCCGATCGGTCCGACCGTCGGGATCGCGGGAGCACCCAACGATCTGGTGGCGCATACCCCGACCGAGACCGGGTGGGGATTGTGCGACACCGTCGGCACGCCGGGAAGGCTCGTGGTTCCTCGGGTGACCGCGTTGACCGGGTTGCCGGAGTTGGGTGAATGGGCCCACGAGATGCACTCCCCGGAGGCGGTGCTGATGTCCTACGGCGGCAACAACTTCTTGGTGACCGACGGGCATCGGTCGATGCTCGACTTGGCCGACAAGCCAGTCATGCTCGCGTTGGGGTTGCAGGCAGGCAATCTGCGACCTACGCCGATGTCACGGGCGCTGTATGAGGCGTTGATTCCCACGGCTCCGCTGCGAGTTCCCGATGTCCCCTCGCCAGGCGGTCCGGTCGGGTACGCCTCGACGGCGCTGCCGGTGGTGTCGGGATCGGTGGTCAAGTCCCAATCGGCATCCGGTACCGACCAATTCTTCGTGGCGTTGCCGGCGGGGCTGCAACTGATTCCCGAGACGGTCGCGCTGATGTTGCATAACGCGAATGTGTCGGGAAAGGGCAAGGTTCTCGACGTGGCGGCCCCGGTGGTGACCGATGCTCCGCAGGCCGTCGGGTTCGACGTCTCGATGTATCCCAACGGTCCGGTGAAGCTGTTGGACAAGGCTGCCGAACCGGTTACCTGTGTGATGTGGCGCAAGGATTCCGGGGCTCCGCAGGCCACGGTGACCACCGTTTCGGGGCGGCGGCTGCCGATCCCGCAGGGCGATGAGTCGCGGGTGATCAAGATGGTCTCGGCGCGGTCGGGCCAACAGTCGGCCGACGAGGTGTACCTGGGACGGGAAAGCGCGAACTTCGTTCAGGTCACCGGTGTCGAACCGGACTCCAAGCGCAGTGAGTCGCTGTGGTGGATCGGCCAGAGCGGGGTGCGCTTCGGTATCGAGACCTCAGATAAACAACACGATCCGCGTTCGGCGTTGGGCATCAAGGACTCGACGCCCACCCCCGCCCCGTGGGCGGTGGTTCGCTGGCTTCCGGCGGGACCAGCGTTGTCGCGGCAAGCCGCGATGGTCGAGCACGACACGTTGGCGGCCAACCCAGCAGCCGCACCGATGCGGGAGAAAGGCGCAGGGCAATGACAAAGAAGGGTTTCGACAAGGAGAAACCGCCGGCACCGATGCTGCCGACACGTACCGTCACGATGCCCGAGATCGGGGAGATCTCCCGGCCGCCGCAGCCTCGGCCACCGGTCTGGGTGTGGGTGCTGGTCTTTGTCGTCGCGGTGATCGTGTTGTTGGTCATCATGATTCGCACCGGTGCCCGCTCGATCGGGTTGGGCGGCCTGTTCATCATGCCGCTCATGGCGTTCTCGCTGTTGATGATGATGCGTAATCGAGGTAGCGGGGCGAATGAGAAGACCAAGCCGGCCGCGCTCAACCAGACCAGGGTGGACTATCTACGCAATCTGGATGAATTGCGCGACGAGGTGGCAGTCGGAGCCAAGGAGCAGGCTGCAGAAATCTCCTACCACCATCCCGACCCGTGCAACGGGTCACTGCTTACTGTGGTGGGCACCGGGCGCATGTGGGAGAGACGTCCGACCGACCGGAACTTCGGTCATGTGCGGATCGGGCGGGGTATGACCGGGCTCAACACAATCATCAATCCGCCGCAGAAGGTTCCGCCGCCGGAGTACCGAGAAACCTCGACGGCGATTGCTGCGCGAGATTTCTTGTTGGAACAGAACGTTGTGCACGATGTTGGCCGTCCGCTGCATCTTTTCGACCAGATCGGCTGGGCCTTCTTTGCCGAGGAGGCGCAGCGGCCGCTGGTGCAGGGCACGCTGCGGGCATTGGTCTGCCAATTGTGCGTGTTTCACGCTCCCGACGTGGTGCGCCTGGCAGTCATTACCGATGACCCAGCGGCCTGGGATTGGGCCAAGTGGTGGCCGCACATTGCTGACCCTGAGTTGGTCGATGCGTGCGGGCCGGCGCGGATGATCTACAGCGACGTGGGGGAGTTCATGGAACGCTTCGGCGAGCAGTGGCGCAGCCGCCCCTTGTGGTCACCGCCGATGGAGGGTCAACCCCGCGCTGATGACCATTGGGTGATCGTGGTGGACATGCCCGGCGCCAACTGCGCTCCACTGTTGGGGAGCTCCGGTTTCGCCGGGGTGGCGGTGCTGGAGGCCACCAATGACTACTACTCGCCGCTGGCGACCTCAGCCACCGCGATGAAGTTCGATGCCGTCGGAAATCTGCTGCGGGCCAGGGAGGTTGTGTAATGGTTCAGGTATCGCCCGTGGTTGAAGCCGGCCTTGCCTTTGCGGCTACTCCCGATGTCATGCCGTTGGTGGAGGCTGAGGTGTTGGCCCGTGCGGTGGCCGCCTGGGAGCCCGAGGATGCCGCGACCCGGTTCGTGGCCGAACGTGCCGCCGACGCGCGGGCGGGACAAGATTTCCTGGACTTGTTTCAGATTGAGGATGCCCGCGTGTGGGATCCGCACGCGCTGTGGTCTCAGCAGACTGTGACAACCCGACTTCGCGCTCCTTTGGGGAAGAACCCCACGACCGGTAAAACGGTGTGGCTAGACCTCAAGGAAGGCGCCGAGGGCGGCATGGGGCCGCACGGCATGCTGACCGGGGCCACGGGGTCAGGCAAGTCGGAGACTCTGGTGTCGTTCTGCTTGGGGATTGCGATGCTGCACCCGCCTGAGACATTGCAGATGATCTTGGGCGACTTCAAGGGCGAGACGGCGATGATGAAACTCGCTGCGCTTCCGCACTGCCAAGGAGTGGTGTCGAACTTGGCCGGATCCACCGCGCGGCTCGACCGGTTCGAAGACATGATCAACGGTGAGACGGCCCGGCGGGAAACACTTCTCAGTCAAGCGGGCTATAAGGACGTCCGCGATTATGAGCGTGCACGGGCCACCACCCGTCCCGATCTGCCGCCGTTGGGGACCTTGCTGATCGTGTTGGACGAGTTCAGCGAACTGCTGCGGATTCGTCCGAAGGTGGCCGAGACATTTGATGTCGTGGCGCGGAAGGGGCGCGGTCTGTGGATGCATATCCTCAACGCCTCGCAGCGCGTGGAGACTGGTCGGATGGCCGGCATGATCGCCCAGCAGACGTACTCGATCGGTTTGAAGGTCAAAGACGCCAGCCAATCACGTGCGGCGGTCAACTCCACCCGTGCCTACGAGGACCTCAAGGGCGCACCGGAGGGCACCGGCTTTCTGGTCTTCGACGATGAGCACACCCTGTTTCGGTCGTACTACGTGTCAGCACCCTTCATCCCCCCGGTGGCGGGAAAGCAGCAGCGGCGGCGGCAGGCCGGCCAGTACATCGATCCTCGGCCGTTCAGCGCCGCGATTCAGCCGTTACCGCTGGACATCGAGGTCGGGGAAGATCCGCAAGATAGTGCTGGCGAGGAGATCTCCGCTGAACAGATGAGCGTGGACGCCGACACCGTGGTGTCGGTACTGGTCGAGCGGCTCGCCGCTGCGGGCCGTACCACCCGCGCGATGCACCAGTTGTATCTGCCGCCTTTGGACGAGACCCCGGTACTGGCTGTCGATGATGTGGCCCAGGAGTTCTGGGGACGGGACTGGCTTGATGTCTCACCCGATTCCGGGTTGGTCGTTCCCTACGCCCGAGAGGACGACCCGTTCGACCACAGTCAGAAGTTGCTCAGCGTCGACCTGTCGGGAAGTAAGGGCAACGCCGCCATCATCGGGGCGACGCAGAGCGGCAAATCGACTGCGCTGCAGACGCTTATGGTCAACCTTGCGGTCTCGCATAGCCCTCAACGTGTGCAGTTCTACGGGATCGATCTTGGTGGCGGCAAGCTGCAGAGCATGTCAATGCTGCCGCATGTCAGCGGCATCGCCGGGCAAGGCAACGAGGAACGGATCACGCGGATCATCAGCGAGGTCGAACGGTTGCTTACCGCCCGAGTTCGCAGTTGGGAACTGGCCGGGATCGATCTGGCCGAGTTCCGCGCCCGCAAGTTCGCCGGCAAACCTGGCGAGGTTCCCGAGGATGGCCACGGCGACATCTTTTTGATTGTGGACAACCTGTCGGCGCTCAAGATCAGAGACCAGGACCTGTACTCCCGGATCAGCGAACTGGGTGCGTCCTCAGCGCTGAACTACGGGGTCCACCTGCTGATCACCAATGATCAGTGGATCAGCTTGCCCTACAACCTCAATAGCAAGTTCGGCACTCGCATCGAGCTGCGGATGACCGATTACCGCGAATCGGAGATGGGCGATCGGGAACGGGCCAAGACGGTCCCCGACCAGCCTGGCCGCGGGCTCAAGCAGGGTGGGCTGCACTTCTTGATGAGTGCACCTGTGGCCACTGCGACCTATGCCAACTCCTCGGCTGCGCAAACGTACGAGCAGTCCGCGGTGGAAACCACCTGCGGGTTGATCGCGCAGTCGTGGCAACAGCAAGGCGTTCCTGCGGCCCTGCCGCTGCCTGAACTGCCCACCGAACTGGCATTCAACCAGCTTGGCGAGGTGCCAGCGGGCACACTGAAGCTAGGTGTCGGTGAGATCGCGCTGGACACGATCGGAGTGGATCTGACCGCAGCGCCCAACTTCTATGTGGTGGGCAGTAGTGGTTCGGGCCGCACCACGGTGATGCGCACGCTGGTGACAGCGATCCAGCAGACCTTCACCCCCGAACAGGCCAAGATCATTGCCTTCGACCCCGATCTGAAGTTGGCCGCCTACATCGACGCGCCCTATCTGGCAGTGCACGTGGATAACCCGTCGGCCGACGTCGGCGCTATCGCGGCGAGCATCGCTCAGCGGTTCACCACACATCGTCGCCCACCCGAGAACGCCACCGCGTTGGAGCGGGCGCAATGGCGCTTCAGCGGCCCCCGCTACTTCATTGTGATCGACGACCTCAACCTGTTCAATGCGCCCGGTTCCACCACGCAGTCACGGCTGATGCCCGCGTTGGAGCCAGTGATCGAGCGCGGCAGGCAAATGGGCGTCCACATCCTGGCCAGCCTCAACATCTCCGGATGGATGGCAACCAGTGCCCACAACAAAATGGTGGTCGCCATGGACCGTGCGGGGGCGGGAGTTCTGATCCTGGACGGCAGCCCCGCCGACGGGGCCATCGTGGACAAGATCCGCGCCGCACCGCGGGCACCTGGACGCGGTGAACTGGTGTATCGCAAGCTGGGACGGCAACTAATGCAGGTGTCGCTGCCGCCAGCGCGGGAATCTCACCAGGACCATGGGGACGATTCATGGTGAACTTAGTGACAACGTCGGCACTCCGTGGTGGAGTAGCAGAGCAAACACGCAGCCAACACACACCCAACAACCAAAAAGTGTGCAGCAGGTGTTTACCTACTGACTAAATGTGTATTAGTCTGCAGTAGCGGGGAACAGAAGGAGTAACGCAATGTCGGCTTTGTCGATTTTCTTGGAGCCCGGCGGGGTCGCCGCCGCGGCAGCTGCCACTGCCGCGCTGTCGTCGGAGGCCGCCGGTCACACCGGCCAAGCTGCGGCGAGCGCGGCCGTCGTGGAGCCGGGCCTCGATGACATCTCGATCGTGAACGCCGCCAAGATCAGGGCCTACTGCGCCGAGGTGACAGCCATCCTGGCCTCGGCGTCCGCGCAGCAGGCGCTTTACGGCCTGGCCAATAGCAGTGCCGGGGTGATGACCACGGTCAGCGACGCCGCAGCTGGCGCCGTGATCGATTCGGTCATCTAAGAAAGACAGGTTGACGCTATGCCGCCGGGGGCTTATCAAGCCGAACCGCCCGAGTTGACCTCGGCCCAATTCTGGCTTGGCCCTGGAGCCTCGACGTTTTTTGCCTCCGGTGCCAACCTGCAGGCGCTGGCCGGGGCGATCATCGGGATGCTCGGCGGCCACGTCGCGGTCGAGGGGGCCATGGCGGCGAGCTGGCCGTCGCTCAGCGGCGAGATTGCCCGCTTGGCGCACCTGCCGCATTTGGCCTGGTTGGGCTCGGTGGGCGCGATGATCGCCGAAGCGGGCATCGCGGTGGATGCGACCGCTGCGGCGTTTGAAACAGCAAAGTTCAGCACGCCGCAGCCAGGCGAGGTCGCGCTGAACCAGTCCGAACACGTCGCGCTCAACGGCGCCAACTTCCTGGGCATGCTGACCCCCCTGATTCTGGCGAACCGCGCCGACTACGGGCGCATGTGGGTTCAGGGCGTGTCCAGCAAGTACGCCTACGAAGCCGGATCGGTGCCACTGCAGACAGTGCCGCCCTTGCCGCCCCCGCCACCGTCGACGGTGAGCGGATCCGGGGGCGGTTCACCGGAGTCCTTGGAGAAGACGGCTGCCGAAGCTGGTCTCCCGATGGAGGGCATGTTCCAACAGCTGACGAGCATCCTTCCGGCGATTGGGCAGGTGCCGATGTCGGTGATGCAGTCGGCCGGCAGTGGAGGTCCGCTCAAGAGCGTGACCGAGCTACCCCAGCAGATGCTCGGCCAGCTCGGGTCGCTGGCCTCTGCAACCGACTTGAATCCCGACGCGGGCCTCGATGCCGTCGGCGGGGGTTCTGACTGGGTGACCGCAACGCCCCTGGCCGGGGGTGCGGTAAATGCGTCGTTGGCCGGCGGCGGGGGTGGCGGTGGCCTTGGCGGTGCGGGCACCCTTTCTGCGGCCTCCGCATTGCGCAGCCCCGGTTCCTGGTCCTCAGCGGTCAGTGCCGCGGGATCGGTGGGCGGGGAGGCCACTTCGCGATTCAGCGAGGTTCGCGCCCAGGCGACCACCGTTCCGGCATCAGCCGGTGGCGGTATGGGCGGCATGATGGCGCCCATGGCTCACGGCGCGGCCGCTGCTGGAGCTCAGAACAACAACGAGAACAAGACGGCGCAGACCGATTCCAGCCAGGTTCTGGCCTCTGCTGCCGATCTGTTCCGATCGCCCGATGCCATGCCGGTGATTACCGGGGGAGGGGGCCTTTCCCAGGCCGCCGGTCCCGGAGGCAAGGAGGCGCCGGTGTGACAGGCGAGCGGGAGACCGCCAACGCTGAGCAGTAATCCCAATCCGGCGCTCCGGGGCGGGGGGAAACGAACCAATCTGGAAGGAATTTCGAATGGATATCTTTGGTGATGTCGACTCCATGCACGGCGATTCTTCGGCGCTGTCGGAGAAGGAGGAGCGGCTGCGGTCGATGGTGCAGCAGCTCGGCTCGATGCTGGAGCACGCCTCCACCGGCATGCAAGGCAAGGGCCGCATGGCGCTGCAGCGGGCCGGCGAGGACCTGCAGACCTACGGCAACCAGCAGGCCATGATGCAGGGCGAGCACAGCGAGAAGATGAACACCTCGGCGGCACACCTGACCGCCGGCGACGAAGACGCCGCTGGCTACCTGTCCAGCATCGACACCATGCCGGTGTGACCAGCACCAGCTGACCTGAGCTACACAGACGAGAAAGCGAGCACGATATGACCATCCAGTACAACGTTCCCATCGTTGAGGAGTGCAAGAGCATGCTGGCTCAGTGCTCCGTGCTGACCCAGGAGGTCCACGGGGACGCAATGATGCTCAAGGCCAGGGCCGCCGAGCACTTCCGCGGCGGCGGCGGCGAGGGCTTTCAGGACGACTACACCCGCGTCATGACCTACGTCGAGGGCTTGGCCGAGAAGCTCAAGAATGCCGAAGTGGCACTGGGGATGGGCCTCGATGGGATGGTCCAGAAGGACGCGGCGATCCGGTCGCAGTACGTCTAGGACTCTGTGGCGCGTACGCCAGAGAGGCCCCGCGGCTCGACGACGGCCCGGTCCTGCACCAACTGGCAGGGCCGGGCCGTCGCCGTGACGGGGTAGTGGGGAAGTGGTCGACATAGAAGGCGGGGTATAGCGGTGCGACCGACATTCGTGAACCGGCCGGCACCAACGGTGGCCGGTCCGCAACCAGCCACGGCGGTGGAGTTGACCCGAGAAGCGCTGTGGCTTCTGCAAGCACTGTGCGGCGTGGAGCGGATGCCATCGGTGCTGATAACCAGGCCGTTCACCGACACCGGAGATCCAGCTGAACGACCCTGGGGACATCCCGGCGTGGCCATTCTGCGCGACAAAGGCCTAGTGTTCGGCGATGCCGTACATCCCCAAGTCCGGATGTGGCTGGAGACGCTGGGAGCACCAGATCTGGTGCTGGCCTGCCTCATTCGACGCGGCGAGAATCATTTGCGCGTCGCCATCGCCCGACGCGGGGACATCACCGTCTCTGCCATGCAACACGTCGATGACATCACCATCGAGTACCTGGGGCACGCCGCGACGGTGTCGAGCTTGATCGATCGGCTCCTGCCAGTGTGCGGTGCGGCGATCGAGCCCGCACAGTTCGACGCAGTGACGGTGCCGACCGCGGGACTGCTCGATGGACTGGGCAAGGTCGCCCGTGGCGAACACAGCGCAGCGGTGGTGTTCGGCGACCTCGGAATGGACAGTGACCAGTATCGAGTGATCACCGCTGCTGCTGACAACCCGATCATGGAACTGTCGATTACCGCGATGACCCCCGATGAGTCCGGGCAGATCCAAGTGAGCAGGACCGCGGCCACCGTCACCGATACCTCGCAGGGCCGGGTGCTAACTGGGCCTGTGCGCAGCGACAACGGTTCGTGGTGGACGTTAATCACGCCGGGCACGACCCCGGCAATCAAGTCCGCGGTCGCCGCGGTGTTGTCGATGGTGGGCTTCCGCAACTGGGGCGATTCAGCACCTCAACGCCCGTAGCGGCGCTCCCGCGAAGGTGGCTGACCCCACTCAAGGAATGATGACATCGATTACCGCACACCCAAGTCAAACAATTTGGGTGTACAACATATGTGCCTGAACTGCATTAGTATGTATGATATGTACGGCAGCAGGCAGTGCTAGGAGGTAGGCCGTGAGGCGCAAGGGGAACGAGTCACCGTGAGCGACAACGACTTTTACAGCCGATACCTGCAACCGGAGGAACATCCAGCACCGGGTGCTGATGCCGCAAGCATTCCCCCCGAGTCCCAGCCGAGCGGCGAGCGTCTGACCGACGCCGGCGCCGCCGAGCACAACGACCCACACACCGATCCACGGATGCCAGTCGCCGGGGACCCCACTGCCACCCCAGCGGACTGGCCGGACACGCCCGCACCGCCGCCACCAGGTGCCACCACGGCAGCGAGCTGGCCGGAAACACCACCTCCACCGCCCCCGGCGGCCACCCCGCCGCCAGGCTGGCCTGAACCGCCTCAGCCGGCGGCCGACGCAGACAGCAGCGGCAGGCACGCGATGGGAGCCATGTCCGCGCCGCAATATCCGGAGACTTTCCCCCCAGCGCAGCCTGGATATCCGCCGCCGGGGCCGCCGGTGCCCGGCTACCCGGCACCACCGGGTCCACCTCCTGGGTATCCGGCGGCGGGGCCGCCGCCCAGCGCACACCCGGCCGCTCCGACACCGCCGCCGGCCTGGTCTCCGCGTCCGCCGGAAACACCGTCGTGGCCTGCTCGTGGTGGCGAGTCCGTCGGCCCGATGCAGGCGCAAGTCCGACAAGCCGATCTAGTACGTCCTTACAAGCAGTCGCCGGAAACAGGCTGGCGCAGAAGGCTTTACAAGACCACCCGCATTAACCTCGGGCCGGGTGCCAGCGAGCGCGAGTGGAACGACCTGCGCCGGCGGTTGAAGGTCAACCTGCGGGGCACCTACGTGATCGCGGTGCTGCAGCAAAAAGGTGGGGTGTCAAAGACAACGACCACCCTTGGCATCGGTGCGGCGCTGGCGCATTACCGCAGCGACAAGGTCGTCGCTATCGACGCCAACCCGGCGTCGGGCAACCTGGCGAAGCGGATAGACGAACCCAGCACTGGGACCTGGCGAACACTGCTCGCCGACCCGAACCTGCATTCCTACAGTGACTTCCGGCATCACCTGGGCATGGATTCCACCTCAGGGCTGGAAGTGCTCGCCGGCGACCCCGGCGACGCGGTCCTCACCGGCCGTGAGTTGACGATGGCCTGGCAGCGATTGGCCCGGCAGTACCCGGTGGCCTTGCTGGACTGTGGCAACCAGATGCGCGATGACATCACCGCCGCGGTGCTGTCGATGGCCGATGCAGTGGTGGTGGCCTCAACCACCCGTTACGACGGCGCCGAGGCGGCGCAACAGACTCTGAATTGGCTTATCGCGCATGGCTATCCGGGCCTGGTGAACTCAGCGGTCATGGTGATCAGCAATGTCAACAAGATCACTCCGACCAAGGCTGTGCGCAATCTTCACGAAGGGTTCGAACGCGTGGTACGCGCGGTGCATGACATCCCTTATGACCCGCACCTCAGCGACGCCACAGCGATCGACTTCAATCGCCTGGCCCCCGCGACGCGACGGGCATTCATCGAGACCGCGGCCTCAGTGGTGGACGGGTTCGCCGGCGCGGCCGACAAAGATCCCGGTTACCGACCGCAATGGCCCGACCAAGGCGAGGGGTGGCGATGACCGCAACAACCGAACGCGGTGCGCACGGGGCAGTTCCGAGCAGTAAGGTCCGGCTGGCCGAGCAGGTCAGAGTGGCGGTGCTGTTCGAAGGCCGCCAGAAGGATGTGACGTTACCGGCAAGCTCTCCGGTGGCGGCGGTGGTCGATGCGCTGGTGCGCCGTTTGCAGGCCAACGAGGACGGCGGCGACGACGGGTTACGCGAGCCCGATGAGACCGGAATGGTCAGCCCTGGTCTGGTGAACCTCACCCACATCGACGGCCGTCCCCTTAATCGCACACAAACGCTCAGCCAGCAGGGCGTCGTCGATGGCGACCTCCTGGTGCTCGAAGTGGTCGATTCCGAGGTGGAGTTCACCCCGGTGATCGAATCGCCGTCCTCGGCGGTCGCGGTGCTCAACAAGGCACGGACCCCCGTCGTGACTGCGGCCACCGCGCGGCTGGTCGCCGGGGTGATCATCGCCGCCACGGTGGCCACGACGATCGCCCTGCTGATGCTGGCCTGGTCGCGGAATCGCAGCGCGGGCCATGACTGGAACCTGATTCCGGCGGTCAGTGCGCTCGCCGTGGGAGTCTTGCTGATCATCGGAGGGGCTCTGGTCTGGTCTCGGCAACGAGATGCCGTGACGGCCAATGCGTTGTGGCTGCCGGGGGCGTTGATCGCGTGTCCGGCAGCAGCGCTGATGGCGGCCCCCGGCGATATCGGGACCTGGCACGTCGCTTTCGCCGCGGTGGTGGCGACAGTCCTGGCCGCCCTGTTGTGGCGAATCAGCCCCGCCCCACGCGGCGCGATGGCCACCATCGTGATCGTCGGAACGGGGCTGGCGGTGCTGGCGGTCATCCATGCCCTGACCGGAGCGACGCTGCAGAACATGTCCGTCGCAGTTATGGTGCTGGCCCTGTTCGTGCTCACCGGGGCACCCAAGATCGCGGCACGGATGGCCGGTATCCCGGTGCCGCCGTTCCCGACGGTCACCGGCAAGGACACCTTCGACAACGCCGACGCGATCGCCAAGGAAGCGCTGGTGGCCGCCGAGCACCAGGGGACGCCCAGCGTCGAGGCGCTGCGCAGGGGCGCGGCCGCAGCCAATACGTACCTCAGTGCGCTGTTGTTGGCGGTGGCGGTGTTTTTCGTGGGAGCCTCGTTCTTCGTGGTCGATCCCGGCCAGGGGCGTTGGTGGTTGGCGACGGTGTTTGTCGGTGTCTTAGCGACCGTGCTACTGCTGCGGGGCCGGGCATTTGCCGCGCGTGGGCAGGCGATCACCGTCGTGGCCGCTGCCGTCCTGATGGTGACGATCACGACGGTGAAATATGCCCTGGCCTGGCCGGGGCCGGAGGCCGCCTACGGGGCAGCCGCAGTGCTGCTGGGCATCGGCATCGCCGGGGTCATCGCCGCGGCTGTGGTTCCCTCACGGGTGTTCTCGCCGGTGTTCCGCAAGATCATCGAGTGGTGTGAGTATCTGCTGATCGTCGCGGTCCCGCCGCTGGCGGTGTGGCTGCTGAATCTGTTGTCCTTGGCGAGGAACATCTGATGAGTCCAGTGGGTCTGGGCCGGCGCTTGGGAGTCGCAGGGGCGGCGTTGATGTTGGCGGTGGTGTGGCCTTCGGGCACCGCGGCCGCGATCACGCCGCCGGCGATCGATCCGACCGCCGTTCCAGCGGACGGCCAACCCGGTCCCGACGAGCCGATGAAGCAGCGCTACGAATGTCCTGGCAACGGGCTGCTGCCGGGCACCGACGTCGCAGCAGTACCGGCGGCGCAAGCGTTCATGAATCTGCCCGAACTGTGGAAGTCGGCGGGGCGCGGCGCTGGGGTCAGCGTGGCTCTGATCGACACCGGAGTGTGGCCATCACCGCGGTTACCGCATTTGCGCGGCGGCGGTGACTACGTCATGGGCGGCGACGGACTGTCTGACTGCGACACCCACGGCAGCGTGGTGGCCAGCATCATCGGGGCCAGTCCTGCCGAGGGCGACGCGCTCGTCGGGGTCGCCCCAGACGCCGAACTGATCTCCATCAGGCAGTCCTCGGGCATGTTCGCCCGCGAGCGCGGCGCCAACGAGGATGACGCCCGCGCAGGCACCGTCAGCACGTTGGCTCGAGCGATCGTGCATGCCGCCAACGCGGGAGCCCGAGTCATCAACATGTCGATTGTGTCGTGCGTACCGGTCCATAAGCCGGTCGACCAAACGACGCTGGGAGCCGCAGTGCGCTATGCCGCGGTGGAGAAAGACGTCGTGTTGGTAGCGGCGGCAGGCAACGTCAATGCCGCCAGCGCGGGGATGCCGACGGGCACGGAGTGTTCGCAGAACCCGAACATTGACGCCACCAACGTCAATGACCCCCGCAACTGGGGCGGGGTCGTCACGATCAGCACACCGTCGTGGTTTTCCGACTACGTGCTGTCGGTGAGCGCGACTGATGACCAGGGCCAGCCCGCGGTCACCGAGCAAGGCCACGACCTGAGCCTGGCAGGGCCGTGGGTAGGGGTTGCTGCACCCGGACTTTTCGTGGAGGCAGTCAACCCCGAGGGGGCGATCATCAACGCCACGTTCGATCCGCAGACCGCGACGCTCAAACCCATGAGCGGCACCAGCTTTGCCGCCGCCTACGTCTCGGGGCTGGCGGCGCTGGTGCGCGCGAAGTATCCGAATCTGCCTGCTGCGCAGGTGATCAACCGCATCAAGCAGACCGCGCACTCCCCGGCAGCGGTGGTCGATAACCGGGTCGGTTATGGGGTGATCGACCCGCTGGCGGCCTTGAACTTCGACGTACCCGAGATCCCTGTAGCCCCGGAGAACCTGACACGACCGCTGGGGCCACCACTGCCCCCACCCCCACCGGATCATCGCCCGATGATCATGGCGGTGGCCGGCAGTGCCGCCTTGTTGATCGCGCTTGCCGTGGTGCTGCTCGTGACATCGATGTCCAAATCGCGACGAGGACAATAGGGGCGCAACGTGACCGTGCTCGATGACCAAATCCCCGGCCCGACCGCTGGATTCACTGATGTGATGCGGCGCTGGCGCCTCGATCTCCGATTGAAGCTGGTGGTGGTGGCCGAACTGATCGCCGCAACGATCCTGGCCATCGCCTCACCAGTGCCCTGGTGGGTGGTGCCGGTGGTCCTGCTCGCGGTACTGCTGGCGGCGACCGTCAGCTACAACGGCGCGACCGCGGCCGGGTGGCTGGTCCGGGCAATCCGGTTCGGGTACTTCCGCCGCTTCGAAGGTGCCCGCCGGGACCGTGCGCGCATCCCCGAGACCTTCACCGTCGACATGCCCGGTGCCGGGCCGATCGGGATGATCTGGGATGGCCAGTACGCAGTGACGATGATCGCCCTGCATGGGCGCCCGTTCTCACCGACCGTGCTCGTCCCGGCCGGCGCGGAGACGGTGGACACCATCCCGTTGCAGGCCATCGAGTCGCGTCTGCGGCAATTCGCCGGCCTGGAGTTGCACTCGGTCGACGTCGTACAGGTGGGTAGCCGCGTTGCCGGTGATGGCGGCTACACCCCCAAGTACGCCGAGATCGTCGGCGACAGGGCCGCCGTCGGTGACCGTCGAACGTGGCTGGTCCTGCGGCTGTGCCCGCAGGCATGCCTGGCAGCGATGCTCTACCGCGGCGATGCCGCCGCGGCGGCCGCCGCCGCAACCGAGCGGGTGCGCCAAGCGGTGCTGCGCAGTGGATGCCGCGCAGTCACGGGCACCGAGCCACAACTGCGGGCGACCATCGAAGCGTTGCTCAACAACACCGACCTGGACCGCGTGCAGGAAAACTGGTCGAACCTTGACGCCGACGCCGACTACGTCACCACCTACCGCATCGCCGGGCGTGACTTGAACACCAAATTGATCAACGACCTGTGGACCGTGCGGGCACACCGGACCGTCACCACGGTGCGACTGTTTGGTGATACGACCGGTCGCACCCGCGTCGCTGGACTGGTCCGGTTCCACACCGACATCCCGATGCCGAATCCACCTCTGCTGGCTCTGCAACCGGTCTCCGGGCAGGCATTCGACTCACTGCTCGCTTCCCTGCCGCTCGGTGATCGCGCATTGCGGTTGGAGATGTCCCCACGACTACTCGGCGACGGCGCTGACCTGAAAATTCCGGTGGGTCCGTCCGGGCCGCTGTTCGGGATGACCGTCACCGGAGTGCCCTTCCTCATGCCGCTGACCGATCCCTTGCGAGCAACCCGTGTCTCACTGAGCGCTGATCTGTCCGTAGCGATTCCCTTGCTGCTGCGCACCAGCGCTGCTGGCGCGGTGATCCTGATCCACACCGACCGTCCCGCCGTGTGGCAACCGTTGTGCGACAACGATTACCGGATCAGCCTGGCCAGCGATCGCGACCCTGTCCGACCGCCGACGGTCATCGTGGCCGACGGAGAGGGGCTGGCACTGACTGCCGGCGAACGTGGCCACAGCTTGGTCACCCTGGGCCCCGTCGACCCCGATGCGGACGTGACAATCGTGCAGGAATCCCCGGATGAGCTGGTGGTCGGCACGCCGGCAGTGCGCGGCGTGCGACTGTCTGTGATGCGTCCGCGCAACGAAGCACAGTTCCTGACCCACCTGCACGCGGGAGTGATGCAGCCATGATCGATGAGCGCTCACTGCAGGCATTACAGGCCGCGATGAAGGTGTTCCACAATGCACCGGATCGGGCTGCGCAGGTGTTTGTGTTGGCGACCGGCGACGACCCTGAGCTTGCTGATGCGTGGTTGGGTCGCTACGCCACCGGAGAGCGCTCGGTTCAAGTGCTACAAAAGCTCGCCGCGCACGCCGACCGGCTCGGTCAGGGCCTCAACCGGATACAACACCGGCCCGCCGACCTCGGCGCCTATTTCGACATCGACTACGTGCGTCTGCCGATCATCGACGCGACCACCGCGCGGCTGGCCTACGCCGCCGCCCTGCTCCAGAAGCAGGACCATCAAGGAACCGACGACGTGCTGGCCACGCTGCCGGCCGAAGTTCCCGCCGTGGCCTATGTCCGGGCGTGCCTGGCCATCGCGACCCGGCGGTGGCCCGATGTCCTTGTTGCGGTCAGCAGCTGTGGTCACTGGCACAGCGACCCCCATCTTCGGCGGGCCGCGAACCTGCAGGAAGCCTGGGCGGCCGCCAGCCTCGGCCTCAGCGACCGGGCGCTGGAGGCTGTGGATCGGGTGGTGAATCCGCCCGCTGACGACGCTACCGGCGGGTTGCGGCCCAGCGCTCAACAAGCCAGCGACGACTTGAACCGGGATGCACTGTTCTGCCGAGCGCTGGTCCTACGCCATCTGGGCCAGGCCGAGGAAGCACGAACAGCCCTGACCAACATCCGCGTGCAGTGGCCCAACTTTGAGCGCGCTCAAACTGCCTTGTCTGATCCCACCTTCAGTTTGCAGATCACCGACCCGCAGACCATCGACACGCGTACCGACCGCTGGGATCCGGCGACAGAGACCAGCCCCGAAGAACGGGCCGCCCAAGAGTCGGCCCGCTCGGCGCAGTCGCTATTGGCAGAAGCCGAAGCAGAATTGGAGGCCATGGTCGGCCTCGATGAGGTCAAAGCTCGGATCTCTGAGCTACGTCACGACTCGATCGCGCGGGTGCTACGCGAGCGCAAGGGGCTGCCGACCTCGCCGGTATCGCGGCACCTGCTCATGATGGGGCCACCAGGAGTAGGTAAGACCGTCTCGGCGCGAGTGATCGCCCACATCTTCTGCGGATTAGGGCTGCTGCGCGACCCCGCCGTCTATGAGACCCGGCGAGACAAACTGGTCGGCCGCCACGTCGGCGACACAGAGAACAACACCCGAGAACAGCTCGAAAAGGGTATCGGCGCCACGGTCTTCATCGACGAGTTCGGCGACCTGATCCACAGCGGATACGGAACCGGAGACCCGTTCGGTCAGGCGATCATCAGCACCTTGGTGCCGTTCATGGAGAACCACCGCGACGAAATGGTCGTCATCGCCGCCGGATACCCGATGGCCAGCCAACGCGTGCTAGCAGCCAATGACGGCTTGCGGTCACGCTTTTCGACCATCATCGAATACACCTCGTACAACCCCGACCAACTCGTAGCGATCATGGAAGCCATCGCCGGTGCCGATAGCGACAAATTCGCCCCCGACGCACTGGCGGCGGTCCAGCAGAAATTCGGCGAGTACTACAACACCCAGATCACCAGCAGCGAGGGCGACATCATCCGCGTCATCGACGCCTTGGGCAACGGCCGGTTCGTGCGCACCGTGGTCGAAAAGGCACAACTCAACCGCAACAGTCGCATCGTCAGTTCACTCGGGTTAAGCGGGGCCGACCTCAACGACCCCAACCTCGGCGCTGAACTCGACGCCGATGTGCTGACACTGCTGACCGCCGAGGACGTCCACTACGGCCACCAACAAGCACTGCCACCGAACATGCGCACCGCGCGTGCCGCCGACTGGCTGGCTGAGGCAGAGGCACAACGTCACGTCAAAGCGCCGTAGGTGCCCCGCTTAGCTGTCACCGCATGAGCTTTGAGCAGTTCGACGGATGTGCCCTTCGCTGAGACCGCTGCGACGGGCTTGATCTTCACATCCAGAGGAAAACTCGATCAGAATCCAGCGAGCTTTTCAGCCTGCTTTCTATAGATCGAGACCACTTGCTCCTTTGTCATTTCACCCGGCCCATCACGAGAGACCCGGACGTTAACCATGGTGCCGCGGACGAACCCAACTCCAACGAAACTGAATGAATTATACGCCCCCACAAGAAGATCAGACGCACCAGGGATGTCGATCTTGCGTTGCTCTCGGGCTACATCAATACCCATAAAGTTGTCTTCCCAGAATTTCCTGCAATCCTGAGGTGGATCAAACGCCGCAACTTCAAGCTGGAATGTAGCCGGACTAGCCGGAAAGTTCCCCGACTTGTCATTGGTGACTGCAATCCGCCCCACGGACATCGCGCCCGCCCACGGACACCTTTCGTCAGCGGTTGGATCGGCCGCATCACGACCCATGGGCGCATTCTCAACCCTGCGTACCTCGTTGAGCCAGCGGTATTCGCCCTCCACGGGAAACTCTTGCTCGGTCAGAAACATGTCGCTGGTCAAGTTCGTAATGTCGGGCTTCGCCAGAGCGTTAGCAACCACATCGGAAGCGGCCCCGCCGACGCCATCGGTAAGCGACGCCGCCCCCGAGCAACTCGCCAGTAGCGCAGCCGCCAACACAGCGGACGACATCCCGACCAGCCTGCACCGAACCATGAAATTCCCGCCCTTTTATTGTTTCGAAATAAACGATCCGCGAAGGAGCGCTCAGCACACATCCCGTGTGCCGATGGCAGCCTAGCTAACTATCCTGCCCGCGCGTAGTGAATTGATCTCTCCCGTGCATCCAGTCGCCGACTGCCACAGCCACGCCGAGGCGACGCGAGGCGAGGCGAGGCGAGGCGAGAAAGGACACCATCGAGCCGCCCGCGTGCGTTCTCTGATGAGAGGGTGAAGCGTCAGGCCCACACTAGACACGCATCCACTGGGCGGACGATAGTCACACACTCCGCACCAGCGTACAGCAGGTGTGCACGTGTTGATTGTCTATGCGCTTTCTGTCAGTATGCAGTCATGATGTCAGGGGTGGATCCGACCCATTACGTGGACTGTGAGTTCGCGGCGATTGCTCAGGCAGAATCACTCCTGCGAGTGGGTAAGCAGGGACTCGGACGGGACCGTCCAGCGAGTTTCTGGGACGTCCAGGCGGTGCGTCCCCTTGCCGCGCTCTTGTTCGCCGCGTCCCCGCGCGGAAACGACCAGGGCATCCAGTGGGTACGCGTAGCCCTCGACAACATCGATCCGGAAGATGTGCAGACGCCCGGATGGGCGCACGCAGCGCTGAGATGCTCCGTAGCAGCCACCATGTCAGGCCAAGCGGTCGTGGAGATGCTGACAGCGGCACCCAGCCATAGGAATTCGATCCTCGCGGCAGTACGCAACGCCTTGGACGCAATAGGTGCGACCGAGGATCAGTGGGAGCAGCGTTGTGGCTAGTCCCACGGTGAGCGCGGCCCCGGCGTTTACCCCGACGCCCACCACCTACTGCGGGTTTGCTCGGCGGCGGGCACCAAAGTCCGGGGAGGAGCAGCTGTACGTGCCGCGCAGTGCCCCGATGGTGTTGGTCTCGGCGCCCTCGGACACTGGTAAGTCGCGCCGCATTCTGGCGCCGGCAGCGGTGTTGTGGGGCGGGCCGGCGGTCGTGGTCTCCTCGAAGGACGATCTGATGCAGAACGTAATGCAACGGCGTTGGGGGCCACGGGCATTGCTTGATCTGCGGCCCCTGAAATCTCCGGTCTACCCGGAAGGGATTGTCGCCAACACCTATGACCCGACGGTGACCATCGACAGCCCCTATGAAGCCTTGACCGTGGCCGAAACGATCATGCAGATGTCAACGGTGGGGTTGGGCTCCGGCGCGGACCAGGTCTCCGACGGCGGCGTGTGGGAATCCCAGGCTGCCGGGCCGCTGGCGGCGTTCTTGTATGCGGCCAGCCCCCAGGGCAACAACAAGGGCATGGACTGGGTTTTGACCGGGGTGGACAATATCGACCCGGAGAACACCGCCGAACCGGGGTGGGCACAGGCCGCCGCGATTTGCCACGAGTACCCCACCCTGTCGATGGGCATGTTGCGGATCATGGAAATGGATCCGCGACAGCGGGATTCGGTCGCCATCACTATGCGCAAGGCGATCACCCCGTGGCTGCGGACCTCTCTGGTGAAACGGCCCGGCGCCGAAGCCTTCACCCCCGAATTCCTCGATGACCCCCAAGCCACGCTGTATGTGCTCGCGCCGGCAGATGGCACCGTTGCGGGGTCTGCTGTGACCTTGCTGGATTCTCTGGTGCGACGCTGGCGTGAGAAGACTTCCGCGCGTGAACCGATGCATCGACTACTGATCATCGTTGATGAGTTGCCCAACACCGCGCCGATTCCGTCGCTGCGCAGGATCGTCGGGGAAGGCCGTGGCCTCGGGATCAACTTCATGGCCGCAGTTCAGGCATCCTCGTCGCTCGACACCGTCTACGGACCCACGTACGCCAACGAGTTGCGCGACATTTTCGGCGCCTCGGTGATCATGTTCGGCGCCCGCGAGGAAGAACTGCTGACCGCCGCCGAGAACTGGTCGGGATTGACCAACCGGCGCAGTCAAAGCCTCGGGCAGGCCGACGCCCACAAGAACCTCAGCAGCGACCTGGGAACCACACTGAGGTGGCAGGAGTTGCTGCCACCAACTCGGGAACACGCTCGACTGCTCGTCAGAGGTGGTGTGGGAACATCCGTCGAGATTCCGGACTGGTCGGTGTTTCTGCACTATTACGACCAGGCCATCCGTCAGATTCTCCAACGGAGTGGTACAACAGATCGCGTTGCTGAAGAACACTATTCGCGTGCGGCAAACCGACTTCGGAGACTGTGGGCCGACCACCGCAACGACGTAGAGCTATAGGCTTCGTCACCGCGGGTCGCCTCAAAAGAGGATTCGACGGCCATCATAGGCTGGTGCGCAACGCCTTTGGAGGCGGCCCCCCCGAGACCGGGCCACACTTTAGAATTGCTGATCATTACGGAGTCGATGACGCTCACCCGATGCGATGTCGCTGGTCGGGGCATAGCTCCACAATCGCCGTCCGCACCTGATGGTTAGCCAGTGCGGTCCTCACTTCCAGACCTGCCGACATGGTCGCTGCTTCTGTCATCAGGTCTGGATGCGCTTTGAGGTGACTGCACATCGTATGGCCCTGATCAACCAGGACCTCATCTGACGGCCATTCGCTGGCCCCGCCAGCCCACGTCTTGACGCTTCGCAGGTAACTCTGTTCGGCAGCCGAAAATTGCCGCGCAGTTCCCTCGCCACCGCGATCAGACGCTCCGCACCCGCCGGCGATAGCGGTCGCAGCAGCTGTCCCGGCTACTCCGACAACGACACCGGCCCCGGCGATCCACGGCCAACCACGGACTGCGGTCCACCGAACCGGCGGCGTCACCGCAGCAGGCAACTTGCCCGATCCTGGCGGATTCACTGACGGCTTCGGCTTTCGACCCGGCGGTTGAGCGGGTCTGCGACCAGGTGCGCTACTCGATGCCGGCGCCGTCGAACCTGGAGCCCTCGTAAATAGCTTCGCCGAGAAGCCCGGCCAGCGCCCTTCCCCCTTCACAAAGCCGAATATCACCAGCCCAGCTACCGCCACCGCTGCAACAGCGACAACGGCCAAAAACACCAAAAAAAGAACGAATAAGAAGTCGGACACCGCGATCCCCTATCCCGATGCCCCGACGGTCTGGATATCCCCGGAGCGAGTCGTCCTACATATAAGCACCACCAGCGTCCTGATTCATTGAATCGACGAGAATAGTTGGCGCAGGCAGGCATCGATGGGGGCGACTGTCCTAAGAACACCGCGCTGAGCGAGGTATGGTTGACGCGCGTCAGCCACTGAGGCTATGGTCAGGAAAACGGTCACTGGACACACAGGGGGATTTTCCGTGGGGCGTCGCGAACGCAAAGCGCTGAAGAATCTGAAAGCCCAGCGGGCAGCGGAAGAAAAACTCGCCGCCGAGGATGCGAAGAAGGCAGCCCGCGAAGAGCGCATGGAGCAGGCCAAGGCCGACTGGGCCGCGAAGTCCCCCGAGGAGAAGAAGAAGGTCTACAAGTGGGTCGGCGGCGGCGCCGCCGCACTCGTGGTCCTAATTGCGCTCAGCGGGGCGTGCGGCGGCGACGACAAAAAGAGCGACAGCAACAGTGACGCTGCCCCGACCAAGGAAGCCGCGGCTCCGCAGGTGGTCAAGGCGCCCGTCGTAATCCCGTCTCCGATCTCGTTCGCCGAGGAGAAGAACGGGATCAAGGTCGACGCGGTCGATCTCGGTCAGCACATCGTCGACGGGGTCAACCGCGAGCGGGGAATCTTCGACCGCGCCAACTGGCGGATCGTGGCGCAGTGCGACTACATGGTCGGCAACACCCTAAAGGCTGGCGTGATCAAATCCGACGAGTTCGGCGTGATCACCGCTGCCGAGCAGGGTACGTCGATCGCAGACAACAGCTTCAAGTTCATGCTGGACTGCCCCGCTGCTCCCGCCGGGGCATCCACCGCGCAGGACCCGCCCCCGGCAGCCGCCCCCGAGCCGGCACCTGCTGCCCATCCGGATCCGACTCAGGCCGAGGTTCAACAGGCATTCCAGCAGTACATCGACGAGCGGGCCGCCGCAGGGGTGATGCTCGCCGAAGCGGTCACCGATGTGTCGGTCAACGGTGGGGTAGTAACCGTAGTGATGGATGCCCCTCCCGTAGTACTTGAGCTGAGCCCCTACGACAACCACGCGGAACTGTTCGGCACCCCGGTGGCATTCGACGACGACGAGGGCCTCTGGCTGCGCCAGGTTGTCCAGCGTGTAGACGTGGTCAACCCAGCCGGGCAGTCAATGGGTTCGATGACCGCCACCGAACTGCGAAAGATGGGCACCGGCGAGTAGCCGTGCTACCACGATCTCGCACGTGGCCGGGTGGGTGACCTGACCACGAGATGGGGAGCGCCAGGCCCCCTCATGCCAATTCACCTAGATACTGGGGCGCACAAACGAGGTTCTGCGCCGTGGAGTCCAACGCCCAGGTAGATGCGAGTTGCTAATGGACGTCCGGCGCGGCCGGTCGGCTGCTACATTCACTTCCAGCTATAGCAGAGCAGCGCCGCTGCAGACACTTCAAGCAGATCCATGGGGGGATCCAATGATTCGTACAGCGCTAGTCGCTACCGCAGTGAGCGGCATGGCCGTTGGGGGTCTGCTGTTAGCGCCTGGCGCGGCAGCAGCGGAAACGATCACTGTCCATGAACTGTGCGAGGACCTTCGGCCCCACATGAAGATTGGCGTCGGCCTCACCTGCTCTACAAGTCCGTCGCAGTTCGTTGGCGGCACACCCGTGGTCCAACGGGCGGCGCAGTATCCCGGTGCGTACCCGGTTGATCCGGCCAATCCGTGGTCTGACTGGGTCTTGCCGGGTGGTCGAGCATCGAAAGTGGTGAAGATCGGCGACCCCCGCGACGTGATGAGGGAATGCCGCAGCAACCCCGAGAACTACTGCGGTTGATCGCCGCACATTCGAATTCCCTTTCGACCAGCACGACCACGGTCGCTAGCAGGTGCGCCGCCGAGCACGATCCACACGCAAGCATCCCAGAATGGCTGGCTTGCAGAGCGATTCAAGAATCAAGTGTGTGGACCAATGCACCGGGGATGGAGGAGGGCACGGGTGATCGAGCGTAGTTGGCTTGTCTCGGTGGTCGGCGTGGCCGCCGTGCTCCTATCCTCATGCGCGTTCCTGACTGGTGAACAGCCGTCAACAAGTGCACCGCCCCCGACCACATCTGTATCTCATGATGAACACGCGGGGTCAGTGGTGGTCGATGGAGTGCGCGTGGACGTTTCGACCGAGGGTGACGACCTTCAGCGGCAACTCACTCTCACCCCTGCCGATATCGAGGCTGAACCGGGCGAAGCGCTCACGGTGCTGACCACCCCACTCAGCGTGGAGCTCGACCACGGAGCAACGCAACCCAGCGCCCCCGTGCGGTTGCAGTTCGACCTGTCCGACCGACCCGATCTCGCCGCGAAAATGACCTCCACCGCGGTACCTGTCGTAGAGTCGAGATCCACCAAAGATCCGAATGAGCAGGATATGTTCCCCGCCATGTGGGATCCGGCCACCCAGACAGTGACCGCAGAAGTCACTCACCTGACCGCATTCTGGGTCAGTGTCATTGACGTACTGAAGGTGATCGAAGACGGCGTCGGGCGCGTCTTCGGCGAGATGGTCCGCGGGGAGTCGAAATCCCCGTGCCGCAACAAAAGCGAGCTGAACCTCGACGGCACCGACTATGTTTTGACCGCTGTGCGTCCCGGCGCAGTCGCCGGATGCCTGGTGAACGTCGACGGCGCGATCGGCATTGACTTCCAGAACGCCACCAAAGCGTTCTACGCAATCACAGTGGCGCCGGAGACCATCGGCGGCGAATGGATCGCAACCCAGACAATGACCATGGCCGACTCAGCCGGAACAATCACTGCTGGCCTGACATCTACCAACAGGGGGGTACTGGCCGGCCGCTCCGCCGGACGGTTCATCCTCAACCGCGGTGTCACCGAAGGAGATATCCGGATGACCCCGCAGCCGCAGGGCATCCTCGCGAAAAGCCTGTTGTCTGGTATGAGCATGCTCAATATCGACCTCAAGCGCTTTGAGCACATTCCCGGCACTTGGGACTGTTTTGCCACTGCTGACAACGCCACCGACGTCGGCCCCAAGATCACCCACGGGGAAGTCGTCAACATGATCGGTGATATCAGTCAGTGCCTTGTCACACATGCCGAAGCTCAAGGCGGCAGCAACGCGCGAAAGGAGGCGCTGCACCGCCTCAGCGTCGCCGTCGCTGTGCTCACCGAATTGCCCCAACAACTCGGGGATCTGGTCGCTGGCGGACTTGAAGAGGCTTCTAGGACCTCGGTGAAGGACTTCCGGCTGCGCAGCTCTACACCAACCCCCGCCCCGCAGACTTCCGTACCAGCGGCGCCAGGGTCGGTCATCGACCGGGTCGAGGTGTCGACCTGGGCGTACGACCGGGTCGAAGGCGACACCTACCGCGCCGATAACACCGGCGCCAAGAGCATCCAGGTCTTTTGGAAATCCTTCTCGGGGCCAGACCAGGTCCGATCCGGCTGCACGTCGACCGTGCGCATCTCCGGTCCCGGTACTTCCGAAACCAAAGCTACTTCGAACTGCGACTCCTACAACGCCGGCACCTTCGTCAAAGCCAAGGCGCCCGGCGACTACACCGTGACCGTGACTGTAAGTCAAGAAGGACAACCCGACGTTATCGCCGAACGCACCGTCACTGTTCTGCCACACCGGTGATTTGCGTCCGCTTTCGAGCGGGCTTCGGCGGCGAGCCTGAGGCGGTCCAGCGCCTCCTCCTTTCGGACACGCCCGGCAACTCGGATCGGTCCTGCGGGAGCACGTAGCCCCGATCTGTGCCGCTAGGGCCCCATAGCTCGTCTAGATGGAGCAATGATCGAAACCTGTGGATGAGCCTCGGTGGGGCGGCGTGAAAGTGGGCGCACCTTCCCGAGGATGATCTTCACGGAATCAGGTATTCGATCAAGACCGGCGTTGGCGCGCTGGTTGGGAAGGTACGCCCATGCTCACGGTAGTTCACGATGCCCAGGATGCCAACGACAACGCCAGCGGTGCTGGTCGGTCGTTGTTGGATGAGATTGTCCGCGACGGGGCTCGGCAGATGCTGGCCGCGGCGTTGCAGGCCGAGGTCGCCGCGTATGTGGCTCAGTTCGCCGATCAGCTCGACGACAACGGCCACCGCCTGGTGGTGCGCAACGGCTATCACCAGGCCCGCGAGGTGCTGACCGCCGCCGGCGCGGTCGAGGTGAAAGCGCCTCGGGTCAACGACCGCCGTGTCGACCCCGACACCGGCCAGCGTCGGCGGTTCTCCTCAGCGATCCTGCCGGCCTGGGCCCGTAAGTCCCCGCAGATGAGCGAGGTGTTGCCGCTGCTGTACCTGCATGGGCTCTCGACCAGCGATTTCACCCCGGCGTTGGAGCAGTTTCTCGGCTCGGGGGCGGGGTTGTCCGCGTCGACGATCACCCGGCTGACCAGCCAGTGGCAAGACGAGGCCCGCACGTTCGCCGCCCGCGATCTCTCGGGCACCGATTACGTGTATCTGTGGGTCGACGGCATCCACCTCAAGGTCCGCCTGGACCAGGAAAAGCTGTGTCTGCTGGTGATGCTCGGGGTGCGCGCTGATGGCCGCAAGGAGCTGGTGGCGATCACCGACGGGTACCGGGAATCCACCGAGTCGTGGGCCGATCTGCTGCGCGACTGTAAATGTCGCGGCATGGCCGCCCCGGTGCTGGCTGTCGGTGACGGCGCGCTCGGGTTCTGGAAGGCGGTGCGGGAGGTGTTCCCGGCCACCAAAGAGCAGCGCTGCTGGTTCCACAAGCAATCCAATGTTCTTGCCGCACTACCGAAAACAGCGCATCCGTCTGCGTTGGCGGCGCTCAAGGAGATCTATAACGCCGAGGATATCGACAAGGCACAGCTTGCGGTCAAGGCGTTCGAAGTCGACTTCGGCGCCAAGTACCCGAAAGCGGTCGCCAAGATCACCGACGACCGCGACACCTTGCTGGAGTTCTACCATTATCCGGCCGAGCATTGGATCCATCTGCGCACCACGAATCCGATCGAAAGCACCTTCGCCACAGTGCGTTTGAGAACCAAGGTGACCAAGGGTCCGGGGTCACGGGCGGCTGGTCTGGCGATGGCCTACAAGCTCATTGACGCCGCCCAGGCCCGATGGCGCGCCGTCAACGCCCCACACCTGGTCGCCCTCGTCCGCGCTGGCGCGGTCTTCCACAAAGGCAAACTGCTCGAACGTCCCACCGACATCACCCCGCCGACAGCACCGTCAGACGGCGATCAGCACACCGGAACGGAGGTCGCCTAAAACACCCCGATCCACAGGTATTGACAATTCCTCCTAGATGTTGCGGGTCGTGACGTTGTGTGCGTGATGGCACCGATGTTGTAGGGTGCGGCCGTGGGAGGTACAAGCATGGCAGTGACCGAGTTCCGCCGCTTCTAGCGGCGGAGCGAACTTTTTAACACACTCCGCCGCTTTCAGCAGGTCAGTTGCTGGGCGGCGTCCTTGTGCTGCCCGGGCCACCCCACAATCGCCCGGAGTTCATACCCCATGCCTACCTACCGTTCCGGCCGCCACGAGCTCGGCCAGAACTTTCTCACCGACCGCAACGCGGTCGACATGATCGTTGACCTCGTTTCCCGAACGGACGGGCCGATCATCGAAATCGGCTCCGGCGGTGGGGCGTTGACATTGCCCCTGCAGGTGCTACGCCGTCCGATCACAGCGATCGAGATCGATCCACGACATGCGCGAACGCTTGAACGCCGCGTCGGCCCGACTACGACGATCGTGCACGCCGACTTCCTGCGCTACCGACTGCCCCGAACACCGCACACTCTCGTAGGGAACTTGCCCTTCCACCACACCACGGCGATGTTGCGACGCATCCTGCACGCCGGACACTGGACGACAGCGGTCCTGGTGGTGCAGTGGGAGGTCGCACGACGCCGCGCGGCGGTCGGTGGCGCGACGATGATGACCGCGCAATGGTGGCCGTGGTACGACTTCGGCCTGGCCGGCCGTGTTCCCGCATCGGCATTCACGCCACAACCCGGAGTCGATGCAGGGCTGATGACCATCACCCGGCGGACCGATCCACTCGTTGACCCTGCGCTGCGAACCCGTTACAGCGCCTTCGTCCATACCGTGTTTACAAGCAAAGGGCACGGACTGCAGCAGATCTTGCCGAGAGCTGCTGGCGCCCCGGCGAAGGCCGCGGTCAAGAAGTGGCTCGTCAGACAACGATTTCGGGGCACACCGCTGCCGCGCGACCTCTCACCCGAACAATGGTCCGAGCTCTTCGCGATCACCGATCGATGCTCTCCTGCTTCGGATCCGAAGCAGGCCGGGAATCGACGATGACGCACCCCAACGCCCCGTTGTCTGTAGAAGGCCGCCGGCGGCTCGTCGAGAGATGTCTGACCCGGCCGACCTCCCACGTCGCTGCCGAGATGGGGATCTCCCGCGCCTGCGCCAGCAAATGGGTGCGCCGGTACCGAGAGTTCGGTGAGATCGGTCTGCTCGATCGCCCCAGCGTCCCGCACCACCAGCCCACCGCCACTCCGACCGAGGTGGTGACCCGGATCGAGTCCTTGCGCCGCGAGAGGAAGTGGTCGGCCCGCCGCATCGCCCTGGAGCTGGCCGCCGACGGCATCACGATCTCTGTGCGCACCGTCAGCCGGCACCTGGCCCGCCTCGGCCTGAACCGCCGCAGATTCCTCGACCCGACCGGAGACAGCAACCGTGAGCCACGCCGGATCATCGCACGCTGGCCCGGCCACATGGTCCACGTCGACGTCAAGAAGGTCGGCCGCATACCCGACGGCGGCGGTTGGCGCGCCCACGGCCGAGGCTCCGTCCAGGCCAAGGCGGTCGACCGAGCTAAGACCGCTGGCGCTCGCGCCGGGTATGTCTACCTGCACTCGGCGATCGACGGATACTCCCGACTTGCATACACAGAAGCCCTGACTGACGAGAAGGCCTCCACCGCAATCGCGTTCATGCACCGCGCCCGGGCGTTCTTCGCCGCGCACGGCATCGCCCACATCCACCGGATCGTCACCGACAACGGGTCCTGCTACCGGGCAAACGACTTCGTCAAGGTCCTCCACGGCGCCCGCCATCAGCGGATCACCCCGTACACCCCACGCCACAACGGGAAGGTCGAGCGCTACAACCGAATCCTGGCAGAGGAGTTCCTCTACGCGCGCACCTGGACCAGCGAACACCAGCGCTCCGAGGCCCTGCAGGTGTGGAACATCCACTACAACTACCACCGGCCCCACACTGCCGTCAGCGATCGACCGCCCGCGGACAAGCTCCAGTCCGGTGTCACCAACGTCATGGCCTCGTACATCTAGACGGACTTTACGGAGCGGCGGTTAAGCGGATTGGCAGTACGCGAGTTTCTTGACCGAGGTTTGGATCTACTACGTCCAACCGACGAGCGTGGTGCTTTCATCGAGGTCAATTCCATTCAGCTCGACTTCTCTTGGGGCGCCACCGCCATTGCTATCGGTGATCCACAGCTCGGATACGTTTCGCCTAAATGCGACATGCTGCCCGTCTGGACTGCCAACAGGATTTGAAATTCTTGATTCGTTTGCTTCCGGCAGCAGTGAAACTTTATCTGCGGGAGTGCCAACGCCGCATCCCTCCTCGTCCACCTTCCGAACTATCAGGGTCCGGTCCGTGTAGTCATTGCGCATCTCGGGAATGAGGGCAGCCCGGTCGAGTGAAATGTAGGGGCCTCGATTCTTTCCGCAACTCCATTTCCGGGCGTATAGTTCGCCAGCGCCGTTCCGTGCGATGTCGGACGTTCGCTTGCCCTTTAGGTTGCCAGGGGGGTCGAGAGACTCTGCCGCGGCCACACGTGACCCGTCACTTGCCTTGACCACGTACCAGGCGACATCAAGGTCCCTTTGTTCGGTGAAGTAGAAGTTCCCGGCGCCATCAAAACCGATTGCTTGGTAGGCGGGCGCAGGCCCATCGAAGGGCCCCGAGGGCACGCCCTCTGGTGTCACATCGGTGAACGAGCCATCTTCGTTCACCCATCCCACAGTATTCGAGTTCTTTCGCGTAACTGCGTACCTTAATAAATCCGGAGCTAGCCGAATATCGTGGCTATCGAGCAGTGTTTCGTCTTTGTAGAAATCAACATTTTCGAATACGGCATGCTCGGAGTAGTTACCTGTTTGGGGGTCGACAAACCCGATCGTCACGCGTTGATCATTCCGAGTCTCTACGACTAGTCCAGACCGGACGGTTTGAACTGGCACAACAGGGGACGGATCAACACCGGCGGTCTCACTTTGTGGTTGTTCTGAAGACTGCGCAGCAGTCGCTGGCGGCACCGGCTCATCCGAAGAAGACGAACACCCGGCTACGAGCAATCCGATCGCTGTAGCGGCCGCAGCAGCACGACGACAACGGACATGCCAAGTGGCTGCTGACACAACCCACCTCTTCCATTTTTCTTTCACCGTGCCACAGAAAGCTTCGTGCATTCTTAGCAGAACGCTGTTCGAAAGGCGGTCCATATGGCTGGATTTCCGAAACAAGCGTTCGACGGGGTCGGGGTGGCGGCGTCAATGGCCGCAGCTCGTTGAGCCGGCGCGTTCCTGTGGGACTGGGGAGGTTCAAGAAGTCCAGTGTCCCGAGCTCGGGCCGGAAGGGACGATGGGGACACATGGGATGGTGGGAAGCGGAACAGCCGCCGGACTTCCTCCATCAGAGGCCAAGATTGGCATTACCGCGGGCAGAACCCACATGCCGCACGATACGAAGACGGGCCGTGCACGGACCCGGCGATCTGCACAGCGGTAGCACCCGGACCCGTGCGCACCCGCCGAATCAACACCTCCAACCGAGGCTACCGGCCCAGCTTAGGGCGCAGAACGGGCACTAAGCCCCGCAAGAACCCCAGGTCAAAGCACCGACTGGTCCAAGCGTGGCTAGATCGACTTAACTCGGGTGGTAGCTCAAGCCGATGGTGCTTGAGGGAGTCAGCGCCTCCGAGACTGTGGTCTTGACTCCGACCCCGACGGCTGCCGTTGTCCAGATGATGCCCAGCACGTTAAGCACCAGGGCCGTGAGGAGCAACGCCGAGGAGCGGGGGAGTGAGCGAGTAGGTCCGGCGCCCAAGGGGGTCAGTTCGATGGGTTCTGCGACCGTTTCGGTGTCGAACAGCGAGGGTGCGGTGAGGTCGTCAGGTAGCAGTTGCGCCGGCAGGTCCACGGACGGCGGTGGCGGCGTCAGTGGCCACCACTCGGTGGAGCCGTCGATGGCCAGCCAGCCGTTGAGAATGCCGTAGATCCCGGCGGTGAGCGCGGCTGCGGGGATCTGGGCCATCAGCCAGGGCGCCAAGATTGCGCTGCTCAGGCTGGGGCCTGGGTTGTAGAGCACGGTGGTCAAGGCGCCGAGGACTGCGGCGGCGATGAGCAGCGCCGGCACGGGGTAGGAGCGTAGGCGGTCGGGGATCAGGGTCTCGATGCGCTGGTAGAGGAATCTGCCGACCGCCCAGCCGAGGGGCGCGGCCAGCGCCGCCAAGACCACGATGCCCAGCTCTAGTTTGGCCTCGACGGTTTTGGCGCCCCTGCTCAGCAGTGGGTGGGTGGCGTGATCGTCATAGGGGTTGGGGCGGGCTCCCGCGGTCTCGCGGTGGCGGCGGCGAATTCGTCGGTTGAGCAGCTCGGCTCGGCGGATCTGCATCGTGAAGATTCCGGAGTGCTCCGCGATCCACTCGCGTCGCAGCTCGTCGTATCGGTCAACACTCGGCTTGAACAACATTTGTTTACGTGTTGTCTTTCTTTGTCTGGTCTGTCACGATGAAAAACATGTTGGACAGCGTAGCGCCGGGACTGGCAGTTGTCTCCCTCTTGCGGGAGTCCGCAACGCTCTACCTGGGTGTTGTGTTTGCGCTCTTGCTAATTGGGGTGTTGCTGCGCGTGGCTGTGAACAGGCTGGGCCGCCGGAATGGCGCCCCTGGCCCAGCTGCGCCATGGGGCAGCTGGGGTGTCTCGATTGCGTCACGCGTGAACACCGCATCACCGTCCAACGTCGTCGCGGTGGGTGGATCGCACCTGTGGCCGGCCACGCTGGTGGGGGCACCGCGGCCCACCGCTCGCCGCCGTACAGGGGCACAGCGACGGGAGCGAGTGGGGCGGTCGTGGCGGGGGCAGCGGCGTCGGATAAGCCCGCGGGCGGCGGCCACGTTGCATCACGGTGTCGATCCTCAGCGGGGGCCGCGATGACGATGACCAATGAGGAGTGGACGCTTCAACTGCAGACGCCGGGCGATGCTGATGGTCTCTACCCTGATGCTCCCGGCTTCGAGCCTCCCGAGGGCGCCCAGGCCGACTGTGAGGTTGACGATGACGCCGAGGTAGATGACTTCTACGGCGACGAGGAATTGGGCGAGGATCTCTACGACGAGGACGAGGAGGACGGGGATGACCCGTTCGATGATTACGCCGATCCGATGGGCGAGGACGAGGGGTTCCCGCGTGACCTGGTAGCTCCGCTCGATGGCGACGAGGACCGCGGCGAGCCGGATCGGCCGCGCCGATTCGATGGCAAGATCGCGATGGGGTTTGCGGCGGCGGGGCTGGTGGCCGTGTTGGTGGCGATCGTCGGTGCGGTCACGGTTTACGGCTCCGATGAGCCGGTCGCGCGTCCGACTGCCGCGTCGGTCACCGAGCCTGGTGATCTGCCGCCCTCGCGGCCGGCGCCGGCGAAACCTGCGGTGGCCGACACTTCCGATCGGCCCCTTCCGTACACCGCCGATGCCGCGAAGTCCTGCGCAGCGGGGTCAACGTCGGCGCAGACGATGGCCGGGGCTGATCCGCACAGCGCGTTTGTCTGTGTGCGCGGCGGGGCCGACGGCCAGGTGATCGAGATCGACCTGTCGAAGACCTACATGATCACCGCGATTTCCTTGACTCCCGGCTGGGTGGGCAAGGATGCCAGCGGTGTGTCGCAGTGGGGGCAGTATCGCGTGGTCACCACCGTGCAGTATCTGTTCAACGACACCGACTCGACGCTGGTGACTCAGGAAACCAAGAACGTTCACGGTGAAGCCGTTCAGCCGATCAAGCGGGTCCTGGCCTCCAAGATCAAGATCCTGATCCGGCAGACCTCCCGGCCACCGGCTCAGCCCGAGGCCGGAGCGCCACCGACGACAACTGCCGGCGGGTTCGCTGCCCCCACACCGCCGTTGTCGCTGGCCCCGCTGCCTGCCGACTCGATGGGTGGGCACCCGGAGTCCGACCCTGTCGATGCCGCGTTCGCGATCAAGAGTTTGAAGGTCATCGGCCACGAGCCGCTGTAACAGCGAGGAATCTCGATATGCAGATGAGCAGGATTTGGCAGCGCCGCCTCCAACGGGGCAAACATACCGCCACCGTGGTCATCAAACCGCTGGCGATCGGCCTGGCCGCGCTGGCAGGCCTAAACCTTGTGTGGCAGTTCTTGTTTGGCTCGCCGCCGGATCTCGTTACCCCGTCTCGGGAAGTGGTGAACAAGTCGGCGGTGGTCAGTGCATTCGCTCAGGACTACGTGTCGGTGTGGCTGACCGCAAGCCAGTCCGATGCCCACAGTTTGGATCAGTTCGTCTCGGTCCCCAAAGGGAATCTGCAACTTCCCTCTACTCCGGCAGTGGTGATCAACACCCCCACCGTGGTCGCAGTGACGTTTGCGGGCACCGCCGGCAAGGACGCCGACGCCGAGGTCTTCTCGGTGGTGGTGGGGGTGACCCAACGCCCGTATGAATCGGCCAGCCCGCAAAGGGCGCTGTACCGGGTGCCGGTGCTGTGGTCGCGGTTTGGGCCGCGGGCGGCGTCGTTGCCAGCACGGATCAGCGGTCCCGGTGCTGGCGCGGACCTGCCCCTGAGCTACCCGACCACCCTCAGTGAATCGGACCCGGCTTACACCGTGGCCGCCGGTTTTCTCACCGCGTACCTGACCGGCAACGGGTCTGTGGAGCGCTACGTCACTGCGGAATCGAAGCTGCTGGGCGTTGCTGGAGCCTATGAGAGCGTGACGATCTCGGGAATCACCGCTGTCACGCCGCCGCCGACAGCCCCCGCAGACGGGCAGACCGTGCGCGTGCTGGCGGCTGCCACCGCAGTGACATCGCAGTACGCGCCCAGTGAGCTGAGTTACCCGCTGACCTTGACCGGCGTTGGCGGTCGGTGGTTGGTGGCGGCCATCGATTTCGCTCCCGCAGTGTCCACCGACGACGCCCTGGTACCGGTCACTGTCGCCACCGACTGGCGCAGCGCACAAACCCCGAATTAACCCCTCTCTTCAGTACACCCGGAAGGAACGCATCATGACCGTAACCACCCTGGCAGCCGGTGACTTGTTCACCGCCATTCCCTCGCTGTGGCAGTCCGCGCAGATTCCGTTGGCGATCATCGCCATCGCCGTGGGCGGTGTCGCCGGGGCGTTTTCGCTCACGCGCGGCTTCGGTGCCGCCGCCGGCCGCGTGCTCGGAGGCATCGCCATTGCGGCCATCATCCTCGGCGGGGTCGGGCTTGCGGTGAGCATCAAGGGCACCGTCGACAAGCACGGCGGCGGAATCACTTCCGGCCAGTTCGGCTGACCGACCGCAACAACCCCAGCAAGGAGTCATGGTGGCCGACGACGCAGATAAACCACGCCGGGCGCGGGTCTACGCCGATGTGCGCGATTTCCCCATCTATCTGTCGCACATCGACGACAACACCCGGCTGTGGTTTGCGCCGTGGCGCATCTGGGACGGGGCCACCTTCCTGGTCGGCTCTGCGGCCACTGTGTGGGCGACCCGCCACTGGCTGGAATCCGGGCATGCGGTCGCGGTCTTCCTGTTCGGGGCGGCGATCACCGCCGGACTGACCGTGCTGGCTCGCCAGGTTCCCGTGTCGCGGCCCAGTCCGTTCTATCGGATCATGTGGCTGTTGGAGGGCCTGGTCCGCAACGGCCATACCGCCGCCGTCGACGGGCGTCGCGACGCGTGGCTATCGCCGCCCGAGGAGGTCATCGACAACCTCATCTTCACCCCCGGCGGTGTCTACGCCGAGTTCATTGTCGACGGGCAACCGGGCGGCATGATGTCCTACGCACTCAAGGACGCTGTCTCCCGAGGACACCGCCCCCTGGTCCGTCAGCTTCCCTCGGGGATGCTGCTGTGGGGCGCCAACGTGCGTATCAATCCGCGACAGTTGTTGCGGCGCATGCTCTCCGGGTACGAGCGCTATCCCAACTGGATTCAGGAAGTGCGGGATTGGGAGCACTTCGTGCAGATTGAGCCCTTCTACGAGCAGGTCTTCGGACTGCGTATCCCTGTCGATGCCGGGATGGAGGGCCGCAGTGGGGTGGGCGGTCTGGCCAAGATGGCGACGGTGGTGGCAGGGCGCGATCCTGACGACCCGCAGTCACTGGCCGGTTATCGCGAGATGGTCGACAAGCTCTTGACGAAGATTCCCCGCCAGTTCAATGCACGCCCCGCCACCCCCCGCCAGATCCATTGGTGGTACCGACGTCGCTGGTCGCTGGGCGCACTCTCCGAACCGTTCCCGCATGAGCCAGGCGGGCCGGATCGGCTGACCAGCACCGACTTTGCGTCGCTGATGCCTGCCGACTTCGACGGCGGTGACCAGATGTCTCGTCGCGACCACCGCAGCTGGTGGCGGCGGCTGCTGCCGTCGTTGGCGCCCCTTCTGGTGATTCGGCGGCCCAAGCAACCCGCGAGCTATCAGAGCATGCTCGCCGTGGCGCAGCTACCGCGTGCGGGCCTGGTATACCCGCGGGCCGAGTATCTTCTGTCCCTCTACGACGTCGAGGTCGATTCCGAGGTCGAGGTCGACTGGTTTCAGCACGTGAGCACACGCTCGGCTGAGCGAGCGTTGAACCAGATCGACCGTGCTCAGCGCAATCTCGATGACCAGGCGTTCCAGCGTGGGTCCGCGCGAGCCAGCAACTCTGATCTGGCCGAGCGGTACGCCGCCGGCGAGGAGTACAACGCCAAACTGCGGGCCAGCAAGTTGGAACGGGAGGTCAGCGCCGCCACGGTAGTGGCCGTCGGTGCAGCGACACGAGACGCACTCGACCGCGCTGCACATCAGTTGCAGACGCATTTCGCCGAGGAGCTCGACACCACGTTGAGTCGGTGGCGTGGCAGCGCACAGGTGGCGCTGTGGCAGACGGGCATTCCCGGCAGCGAGGAACGCAGCCCCCGGAGTCAATTCGACCAGCCGACCACCACCACCGAGTGGGCACGGTTCTCACCGCTGGTGTCCAACGAGTTGGGCAACGACACCGGAATCCTGTTCGCGCGGAACATGGCCACCCGCCGTCCCAGCCCGGTCTTGCTGGACCCCGAAGGTGTCGCACACCGCCGGGGCGCACCAGGGGTGCTGTTCTTCGGTCCACCCGGCGGCGGGAAGTCACAGGGCGCCAAGCGGATCGTGACCGAGTTGCTGGCCCGCAACAGCCAATGCTCGATTGTCGATCCCGGCACCAACCGGGAGTGGGAGCCGGCCCTTGCCCACCTGGGGGATCGGGTCGTCTACATCAATCCGACCCGCGGGGACGTGTCGATGGACGGTCTGCGGATCTTCCGGCGCGAGATTGCAGTGGAACGCACGCTGGACCACCTGCTGCCGATGATGGGTGTCGAACCGGACGCCGAAGTCGCCCGGCAACTGCGGTTCTTGCTGCGTCCAGATCAACGGGTGGCGGAGAGCCTCGGCGCCTTGGTCCGGTACCTGAACAGTCTGCGCGGACAGCAGGCCCGTGAGTACGCCGATTTGACCGCCAAGCTCGACATGTGGGCGAACATCGACTACCTGCGGGCAATGTTCGACGAGTCGCTGCCCGTGCCGCCGATCGCCGAAAGGGATGCGGTTGTCTGGTTGACCTCCGAGTTGGAGTTGCCGACGACGGCGCAAACCGAGGACCTGCACCAGTACCGCCGTCAGAGTGCTCGGGCGCGGGCCGGGTTTGCGATCTACGGGATGATCGCCGCGCTGACCCGTGAGGCATACACCGGGCCGCACCGCCGACCGGGAGGATTCGGTTGGTTCGTCGCTGAAGAAGCGCGGACCTACTTCTCCTCGCCGGTCGGGCAGGAGGACGCGGTTCGTTTGATCACACAGGGCCGCAAGGAGCGTTACGGCCTGATCGCAATCTCCCAGCATGTGGAGCACTTCCACGGCATTCCGACAAAGGACTTGCCGTCGCGGATCATCACACCGTTCAAGCCCATCGAGCGGGACCAGGCGCGGACAGAGTTCAAGGCCATCGGCATCGACCCCGACGAGTACCCCGAAGTGCTCGATCTTCGCACCGTCGAAGGGCACGGGTATGCCTATCTCATTGACGAGTTCGGCCGGGCCGGGCTGGTAGACATGCTGCCCCCGGTGCAGCAAGAGCGCGTGCAGGCATTTGACACCCGAGGACTCGATGACACTGCGGGAGCACATCTCCCATGCTGACCGCCTACTGCGCCTGGCGTTACACCCATCCCGGCCTTCGCCGGGCATGGCTGATGACCCAACTCCTGTGGGCCGGGGCGCTCGTCGCGCTGGTGACTGCGCCTCAGGCCAGCGCAGCAGGATTCACCAATGCCGTGGGATGGACCGGGATCACCGACACCACCGGTCAGCCCATCGGGTCGTACTTCATCGGCACTGTCTCCATGCTCGATGCCGTTCGCGAGCAGGGCACCGACATGAGCATGCTGGACCCCTCGTCGTGGGTGCCCGGCCTCGCTGACCGTGTCCAGATTGCGTTGACCTACAGCCAGTTAGCGACTCTGCTGGGGCTGTGCTGCGGATTCCTGGTAACGGTCTGCGCCCTGGGGATCTGGTTCATCAAGTTCGCGTTGGGGTCGGTGTGGCTGGGCTGGCTGGGTGCGCTTGCCGCCCCCGTGGCCGCGGCGATCGGCCATTTCGTGCAAACCTTCCAGATCATCCCGCTGGCCCTGGTCATCTGCTTGTTCGTCGGCGGGATGCTCTGCTATAGCCGGGGTTTCGGCACCGGGGCGGCGGTGATGGGCAGCGGATTTCTGGTGATCCTGCTGATCGCCTTGTTCCTGCGTGACCCGGTTAAGGAGTTGGTGGGCGAGGAGGGCTTGCTAGCCGTTGGCCGTTCCCTCGGGTTCCAGATTTCCTTGGGAGTGGGCAACAACGGGTCGCTGGCCGGCGGCAACATCGATGCCCAGACCACGGCGTTGACCCAATGGATGGCCACCGTGTTGGTTCGCCACCCCATCCAGATCGCCAACTTCGGGGAGGTCATCGACAACTACTCCGGGTGCGCTGCGGCCTGGAATGCCGCCCTGAACAGAGGCAGCGGCATCGAGGGGACCTCTGCTGCGATCGCCGGAGCCGCCAGCGGGCCGGTGCAGGCGATGGAGCAATGCGGCCGGATGGAAGCGGTGGTGCATGCACGCCAACTCAGCGGCGAAACAGTCGGATTGATGTTTTTCATGAACTGCATCGTCTTGGTGCTGTTGCTGCTGCTGTGCTACATGGGCTGCGAAGTGATCCGCATCGGGTTTCTCACCTTCTGGAACGTGTTGGTGCTCGTCCCCGCCGCGGCGGTGGCCGTCGCTCCGGGACCGCAACGTCAGTACGCCAAGCGCACCGCGCTCAAACTGCTGGTGCACGGCGTGGAGATGATGTTCGCCACAGCGGCTTTCGGTGTCGTGCTGGTGATCATGTCCCATGTCACCGGCAACACCATGCCGGGTATGGATATCGGCCATCCGATCATGAAGATGATCGTGATGCTGCTGATCACCGCAGCGGCGGTGTTCGGATTCCGCGCGCTGCTACGCGGCTTCGGCGATTCCGGGCTTCCCGGCCCGATGACGATCGCCAAACGGTCATTCCAGTTCGGGATGGGACCTGCCGGGCAGGCTGCGGCAATGCGGGGCAATGCCCGCGACATGCGCCGGATGATGCGCGATGACACCGGACTGCCGAGTTCTGGTCAAAACTCCGACGTCGGTAGCCGTGGGCCTGGGTCAGGGCCTGGACGCCGACCGCATCCCCCGACGCCCGCCAGTGCCGGATCACGCGGCCCAGGATCGGGTCCCGGCGCTGGTGGTGCGCGCACTGTCGCGCCACCAGCGGCGACCCCCGCCAGCAGCGCGGTCCCGGCGAGCACCGCATCTGGTGTGAGCAGTGGCGCGGGGGCCGTCGGTGCCCGCGCGGCGGCCGCGGCGCCAGCAGCAGGGGCTGGTGCTGGGGCGGCCGGGACGGCGGGTGTAGCTGGGACCGCCGGCGCATCGGCGCTGGCGGGGCCGGCCGCCCCGGTCGTCGCCGGCGCGGCACTGACAGCCAAGGCTGTTTCTGACCGTCGCAGCAAAAGTGACGACAGCACCGCAGGACGTCGACCCGCGCCGCCACCACCGCCGCCGCCTGGGCAGTCAGCAGGATCAGCTACTGCCTCCGGCCGCACGGGCAGATCCGCAACGAGCCCACCGGCTGGAAATACGGCCGCAAGCACCCCGCTGTCGGACCGCGGTCGAGACGAGGACCAGCAGCCGCCACCCACAGCAGGGCGCCGCGAGCAGCCCCCACAACGGTAAGAGAAGGAGGCCAATGTGAAGCACACCGCGAAGGGGCGCATCGCAGACGGCGACGGCGCCTCAACCCCATTAGGGGCACGACGCGTCCAGTCGCCTGCGGGGCACTGCAGCCACGGCATCTCAGAGCGCGTGTACTGGGCGATGTCACGACTGATCCATCATGGCTGGACAGTGGAGCAGTTCGGCCCGCACGGGTGGTCCAGCCGCGACGAAGCGGGACAGCAGCACGTCATCGACGCCCGCGCGTACGGCTTCGGTGACCCCTCGTTGCCACTGCATGTGGGTCGACTCTTGGCTCACCTGGGGCGTCTAGAGATAGCCGAGCGCACGGCCGCGGAGCGCTTGATCACCGCCAAACTGCGGCTGCACATGCCAGCACGCAAGGCACACCCGGCCGACTCACGCACGGCATGGTTCTTACCGACGGGCCAGGCCCAGCCGTGCGCTCCGGTGCGCCACGCCTATTGGGCGGCACTGACACTGACGGATGACTACGGATGGCAGATCGCCAACGTCGGCGCGGCCGGCTTTGACGCCATCACACCGGGCGCTGCCCGTGTGACCGCGTTTCGCCCCAGTCGGCGGTGCGTAGCCACGACGGCTGCCACCCTGGCCAACCTGCTGGCCTCGATGGAGGGCAGGCACATCACTGAACTGGCCGACCTGATCTCGGCGCACCGCCGGGCGAGCCACACCACACTGACTGCGGCCGTGGGGGATTCCCGATGACCGCCATGATTGCCGCCCCGCAGATCGCGCTGCCGCACGACGAGCGGGCACCGCTGCACTTTGACCACGCCGCGACGTTTCGGCAGATCGCCCACGATCTGGACGCTGCGGAATTCTTCGACCACTCATGGGACAGCACCGCAACTACCGAGCGGCAGAGCTGGGCGGCAACAGCGTTGTTCGCAGTGCGTCTGGCCGGCCGCAGCGACACACTGCGGGGCCTTCACCGCCACGGCGGCGGCGGCACCGACCACACCCGGTGTTCCTGCAGAGACACGCCGGGCAGCGGCATTCAGCAGGTGTTGTGCGACTACCTCCAAGCGCCCTCCGATCCACTGGCCGTACCAGGGCACACGATGGGTCTCACCCTGCGGCGGCCGTGGGCGTCGATGCTGATGGTGCCCGAGGAAGCCGGCGGGAAGAACGTCGAGAACCGCACCGACACCACCGAATACCGTGGCCCCGTCCTGATCTACTCCGGGGCCAGGCTCGACCTCGCCGGCGTCGAGATGGGCACCCGTAAAGGATTACGTTCCATGGACTTCCACGCCGCCCAGCAGGGGTGGCTGGGGGCTGCGGTGCTCGTCGATGTCCACCGCGCTCGCGGCTGTTGCTCCCCGTGGGGCAACACCCGCAAGACACAACAGCTGTACCACTGGGTTTTCGAGTCGCCCGCCCGTCTGGCGCGCCGCCCCTGGCGAGATGGCGCGCGAGGGTTCGTTGGGCTGCAACCGGTGTCGTGGTCTGCATTGGTCAATCCGAAGGTGTACCGCGAGGCGCGAGGAGGACGGCAATGATCGACTACGACACCACCAATAGCCCTGGCCGAACCGCTCTACGCACTGAGGCCGATCGCCGGCAACAAGCCGAATATCACCAGCGTGAACGGGACCGTCGCAAGCGCAATGCACTTAGTCGGATTGTGGGGGTACTCGATGATGTCGCCCCGCAGCATCGCCCCCGCCCACACCACCGAGACGAGGTCGCCAGGTTCTACGGCGTGCCCTCCCGCGCGGTGCATAAAGTCCTGCAGCGCCATCGCGAGGAGTTCATCTCCGACGGCTGGAGTGATACCGATCCCTACGGCCGGCCGCACGACTTCTGGACCGACCAGGCGGTGGTGCGGGCGGGACTGCTCCTGGAAGGCTCGGCGGTGGCCGCGCAGCTGCGCCACCTCCTGGGGGAGGGCACGTTGCCGCTGGTGTATTCGCTCAGTGACACCCGGATCAACGAATGCCAGCAGCTGTACCGCAAAGCACTCGTCGTCGTCGGTGACGTGCACGATCTGAGCCCAGATGAGTTGTGGCACAACATGCAACAGACCGACCGTTACGAGTTGATGGCGCTGGTGGTGGCGTTGGCTGCACTCGTTGACTACGACAAGCCCAGCCCCGGCACGTGGCTGCGGGCACTGAGCACTCCCACCGGCAAGCCCAAGGACGGCAGCGTTCGGCGAGGATTGGCGTTGTTGATTCCGGCCCGGCAAAGCATCGACGACCGTCGCCAACCCCGCCCCGGCGCAGCGTTGGACGCTGCCACGGACAGCGGTAGCGGTTCCCACCCCGACGGCGGCGAATCTGGAGTAGCCAAGAGGGGAGCACTGTGACCAGAGCCGAAACCTTTCATCTCCGCGCTCAACTGCTGGAACTGTTGCGCGCCGCCGAACGGCCGATCAGCAGCGCAGCGCTGGCCAGGATGCTGCCGTGGCACACCGAACGATTAGACCTCGGCTGCGAACTGGTCTGTCTAGCTCCACGTCCTAAGCGCACCATGGAAGTGGTTGAATGCCACGGCAGCTGGCATATCGTGCGCCGACCACGCAGTTCCCAGGATTCCGGCGCCGGGATCTACCGGCATCTGAAAAGCCTTGCCCACCAGGGCAGTGTGCGCTCCATCCGTCGGGGTCCACGGAAAGTGGAGTGGGAATACATTCGGTCGCGCTAGCTGGCGGCATGCAGTTTCCTGTGCTGCGCTCTCGGCTGGTCAGGATTCGGGACCGTTAGCGGGCTGTCGGATGACTCGCCAGATACTTGCCGTGGCTTTGCTCTGCCACGGCGGCAGTCACCTTTGGGGCGGGTCGTCGGGGCACGGCAATATATTGCCTAACGCGGTGGGCTGCTGGAGCTCGCTGACTTGTATCCCGGCTGGGCTAACATGGAGGAACAGGATGGTCTACGCCATCGAATTGGTCGGTGACAGAGTCACCCTGCCACCCGCTGGGTCTCTCAACCCGGAGGGTGTCTCATGGGCACGGATCCGAGGCGAGGATTCCCACAATATTTATGCCCGCCGCTTAGTGGAGTTCGCTGACGCATCGTATGCAGCGCAGGGTAAACGTTTCGGCACGATTTCGGTCTCGCTGGCCCTCATACCGAGGCCGGATAACCCATATGACGCCGATGCGGTGTCCATCGCCTTACCGAACGCGATGGGCGGCGACGCGGAAGACCGCTGCTTGGGCTACCTCTACCGACACACGATCCGTAACTGGGGAATGGATAGCGGCGGCCGCACCGACCTGATCGCGAGACTCGCTGCATTCTCCAAGGACCGCGAAGTACGCTTCACCGCAACGATGTCGAGAGACACGGACCCTGCGGACTTCGACGACGAGGACGAGGACGACTGGGATATCTCGTATCGTGTCCCGGACCTCCAACTTGATCTGCCGAAGGCTCAGATCATGGCAGGAGCGATCGCGACCTTCCTCGCCGAACACGAGACGCGCGGTTACGGATTCGATGCTGCGGACCCCAACCGCGGCCGGCTGTCTACGGCCCGTCAGCCCGAACCCTTGACACCCAAACGCCGTTGGCTTCAGGACTTGCGTAGCGAACTCATGAAACGCCTGAAAGACGAGGTTGTCACCCATACCGACAGCAATCGTCACACCAACCTGCAGGTGCGCCGACGCCAGACATTCGCCACTAGGGTCGTCAACGAGCACGGTGGCTGCGTTGGAGTCGTCAGGACCAATCCCGACCTGGTGATGGTCGGAAGCGAATTCGACAGGCCCGCGGTGATTGAGGCGCTAACTCGTGAAGGAATCGCGCTTCCGTTCGACCCTGCGCCAGGATGGTTGAACGCATCCTTCCATCCAGATTCGAGCGGATGGATCTATGTGGTGTGGGTCGGCAGGATCGCGGGATTGAACGTTGAGCCGATTCTGGCCGGCTTTGACGTCGAGCAAAGTGAGCTGCACGTCTTCGCCGCCGAGCTGGACGCTCCGATCCAGGGGCTACTTCGCCGCGCCGGGTATGTTCCGCGCACAGTGTTGCTAGGCGACCACCCTCGTGATCCGGATCAGTTCTTCGGCCAGGATCTGATTGCGCGAGTGGAGTATCCACCGACCGCTAGGAAGCTACGGCCCGAGGTGCGAGCCCTACTTCCTGAAGATTGGGCCCACCATATTGAGGCCGGTTGGCGTGCGAGGGAGGAGGTGCGATCGCGTAATTCGACGATCAGCCAAACAATTTTATCGTCCACTCCGTTGGAGCAGCGTCCTCCTGATGATCCACAACTGCCACTGGGTCTCATCGACACCTACACTGTCGGCGACGAATCCGATGAGACACCGTGTCGTCTGTGCGGCGAAGCCCTAAACCCGTACGCAGAACCTTCGCCGTACTGCCTCGACTGCGTTGACGACGCCCGATCGGGCCTCTTCGTCGATCTCGGCTTCAACGAAGCCTGGCACCCGGCGGTCATATGGTCACTCAATCAGCTTGCTGTTATCGAGTTCGGCGGTGCCCCAGCGCAAGCTCAGCTGCGCAAGCTACCCAAAGACGGGCCCAATGCCGACCTACTGATGCTGTGCCGAATGCTCACAGCCAGAAGCGGTTTCGCCGTGGCCGGCGGGGAGCGAAAGGTCTATTCTTGGACGGATTGGCTTGGCCAAGCGGGACTCCTTGCAGACGGTTTGCGAACGAGCCGCGGCGTCACTGTAATGGCAAAGGACGGCCACATCTGTCGCTCTCTCCTCGAACGCCAAATTGACGACTTCTTCTACGACCACGGGATCTCACACGACATCGAACCGCACTATCCTTTTGACGCCGAGATCAACCCCGACGGTTATCGCGCAGACTGGCGACTTTCCGACGGCACATACGTCGAAGCCCTAGGCTTCACCGCCAACCCGGTATACATGGCTAAGGCGCAACGCAAGATCGACTTAGCCGCTAAATACCAGATCCCCATCGTGACCGTCACTGAGGCCGAGTTACCGGACCTGCACACCATCTTCGCGAAGTGGCTTCCACCCCAAAGCGAATGGCAGACGGCGACTACCCTTCCGCCGCGTCCGGCCAGGATTGGAAAGAAAAGGAAATCGAGAACCGACGCCAATACCAATGGCCAGAATCAAGCCAACTCGCAATCGCGATCCGATCGCCTGGAGCGTTGTCGTACTGCTGTTGAGCTCCAGGCCGGTGGTGCGACCAGAATGCAGATATCCGAGCATCTCGGAGTCAGCCTGGACGTGGTCGGAGACCTTCTCAGGGACGGAAAGTTCTATACAAACCCGAAGTCCGATCAACCCAGGAGCGCATTAGCACAAAAAGCGGCGGACGCACGGGTACGTGGCCTCACCCGTGCCGAGTTCCAGTACGAAGCACAGCTATCAAACGCTAAAGCGAAAGAGTGCTGGCGCGACGCCGACGTCCTGTTTGGCGAGGCGACTCCATCGCAGCACGACGACCATTAACTAGCGCTAGCGCCCTAATACTCGGGTATGACACCACGGCTCTGACCTTCACCGGAGCGACGGCGCGGCGTATGGCCGCTGAGGGGTGAATCGGCGGAAAGCTATTCCGCCTGCCGGTCGATCGAGTGGACACTGCGGTACTCCACACTTCGCAACCGGTCACTTACCCCGTGGGCGCTGCGGTGATGCTGGACGAGTTGTTGGTATTCCTCGACGGCGCCGTTGATTTCGGGGGTGCGCTGGTCGGGGGCGAGGGTGCTGGCCTGGGTGAGGGCGGCCTGGAGGTCGGGGGCCTCGGACGTGGTGTGGCGGGTGGGGCCGGCCTGTGTGGCGCTGAGGGTGCGTGCCCAGGGCAGGTCCTTGTTGAGGAGCCGCAGCAACGGTGCCGAGGGTGCGGTCGACCAGGGCCGAGGGTCGGTGTCGATGAGGAGGAGACGGGCGTCGGCGTTCTGCGCGGATTCTGCGAGTTCACAGATGTCGGTGGGGGTCATGTGTTGGGCGTGATCGATGACGACGATCGTGCCGGATGCGGTAGTCGCCGGGTCCAGTCGAAGTGTGCTGGCATCGATCGCCTCGGGGTGCAGTGCGCAGTCGGTCGGGTCGTCGAGGACTCGGGCGGGGGCACCCCAGACGATGCGGCGGTCTTGGGCGGCCGCGGCAGCCTCCAGGATGGCCAGCTGGGGGAGCAGTTCGGCGCGGTCGGTGGCGGTCACGGGAGTGATGACAAATGGGTTGGCGGCCACCGCGGTCAAGGCCGCCGCTGGGATGGGGGAGAGTTTGGACAGCGACGTCGGGTCGAGGCGCAAAGGTGCTTGGAAGGTGTTGTGGCCTGCGGCGGCGAGCACTCGAAGTTCGGTGGTGATGGTCGGGAGTTGTTCGATGATGTGCTCGGCGGTGCGGGTTTGGGCGTGGGCGAAGGCGTGGGCGGCGGCGGATTCGGCGTCCATCAGTTGATCGAGGAGGCGGCGTAGTTCGGCGCGACGGGCGCTGACGAGCCGGTTGTCTTCGGCGCGGCGTTCGGCGATCAGCGCGTCGACGTCCGCGTGGGTGACGATGTTCTCAGCACCGCCGGCGGCGGCCGCGCGCTGCTCGGTGGCCTCACGCAAAGCCGAATGCCACCGTTCTGCCGGGGTCTGCTCGGGCAGCGCCACTGTCGTGAGGAAATTGAGGTACTGCGCCGCTGAGGCCACGTCGAGGGGGTCGCTGTCCTCGGCGCTGCGCAACCGGTCGTAGTCCTGTTGGGCGGCCTCGATCAGGGCCAAGTTGGTCGTGTATGCCTCGTCGTCGTCGTGCCAACGGTCGAGCACAGCTTCGACTGCTGCCAGGTAGGGGCGGTCGGCGTCGGCGCGCAACCGCATCTCTGCGATCGTGTCTTTGGCGGCCTCCACGGCGGGTCCTCCGGCGGTGGACTGCACTTGGGCGGCGAGGGTTTCGTAGGCGGTGACGGCGTCGTTGTATTGCTCGCGCAAGTCCCGCACGTCGGCTTGGGCGGCGGCCAGCGCGGCGGCCGGGGCGGGCCGGGTGGTGCTCAAGGAATCGAAATCGAGCTCGTAGTAGTCCTCGTCTGCCACCACGGAGTGGTCGTCGGGCGGGGCCAGCCAGGTGTCCTCGTAGGGGTCGGCGGGCAGATCGTCGTGGAAGCCGAGGGCGGCGGCGAGCACGTCGGAATCCGACAGCGCGTCGGTGAGCACCAACGGTTCGATGGTCGGGTGGGGGCGCTGCGGGTCGGGGTGGCGGTGTTGGAGTTCTTCGTATTCCTCGTCGGTCAGTGGCGGGTGCTCTGGTGTGGGGATGTCGTGGTCGTAGGGGTTGTCGGTGGTGAACAGATCGATCGAATAGGTCAGCAGCCGCGCGTACTCGTCGGGGCGAATGTGGTGGCTCAGTGCGGCATCGGCATCGGCTAGGTGTTCGGCGGCGACGTGGAGCAGGTCGAGGGGTTGCCAGCGCTGAGGATCAGCGATGGCGATCGCCGTTACGAGCGCGGGGAAGGCGGGGTCGGCGGCGATGGTCTCGGCCAGCGCGCTTCCGAATACGGTGTGCAGATCGGGCAGCCAGTCCGGTCGCAGGCCGTTGTTCGCGGTCTCCAAGAAGGCCGGCGACAGCGTTCCGCACAGCCGCCACCACAGGGCGGCGGCGGGCAGTTCGTCGGGCAGGGGCCGCTCGGCGGTGGCCTTGAGGAGCAGTTGTTTGATGTCCACCCCGGTGCGGGATGCCTGCGCGAGATGGCTGGCCAACTGGGGCCAGAACGGGTCAGTACGGAGGCGCGGGTCGATCGAGTCGACCAGTTTGTTGTAGCGGCGGTGGGTGTCGTTGGCGCCGATCACTGCAGCGCAGCGGTTCTCCAGACGGCGCTGGGCAGCGCGTAGGCGGGCGGGGTATTGCTCGGTGCCGGTGATGCGGGTGTCGGCGTCATCGACGTCGACCGAGGCGCGGAAGACCGCGAGATCGGCAGCGAGCGCGGTGTCGGCGCCGACGATGGGCCGTGCCCATCGGGGGGCGGTGGTCGGCGTCCAGGCGGCGGCTTCGGCCCGCACCGCGGTGTCGAGTTCGCGTACCAGTTCGGCCCGGCGACTCAGATAGGGACCCCAATGTGGGTCGTCGCGCAGTCGTGAGGGGATAGCGGAAAGCCAGGGCAGCGGACCGGTTCCTCCGGAGTGGGCGCCCGACGGATCGAGTCGCCAGTCGATGACTGCGGCCGGGTCCGAAGCGTCGCCGAAGTCCCCGGCGTTGACCACGGCGGCGAGCCGCTTGAGCGGGTTGTAGCCGTTGGCGGCGATCAGTGACAGGTGCTGACGCAGCACCGGCCAGGCCGTCGCTGTGGTCAGGCCGGGCAGGATTTCCTCGGCGCGGCGGTCCAGCGCGGCGTGCTCGGTGGGTGTGAGCAGTTGCTCGGCGGCTGCGCCGACGGCGTGACCGTACATCTGGGTAGCGGCGGCCAAACGGCGGCGCGGGTCTGCGGTTTCGCGGGCCAAAGAGGTGGCCGACACCTGTGCGGCGTCTCGGGCCAAGGCACGGGTCAGTACGTCGACAGCGGTGTCGGGGTGGGTGGCTTTGGGGGTGAGGATGCGGTGCGGATCGTTCTCAGCGGTCGAGAAGTAGATGTGGTTTTCCTGCACACCGCGCGACAAAGCGGTGTAGATCTGCTGGCGGCTGAGCCGGTCTGAGCCGACAGTGTGGCAACGGTGTCGGGCGGTGGCGCCCTGTGCGCTGTCGATGGTGGCGGCGTAGCCGAGGGTGACGTGGGCGCGCACGTAGGCCGCTGGCAGATGGCGATGAATGCCGGATTCGAGGTGCGTGACGGTCAGGGCGCCGTCGGTGTCGACGGCCGTCACTTCCCAGCGGTAGCCGTTGCGGACGAAGTCGTTGGTGCCGACGGTGAGCATCCGGGCGTTCTTTTTGGTGAACACGATGTCTCCGACGCTGGCGCGTGCCCCGCTGGCCAGTTGCGCTTCCACGGTGGGCACGTCCTCGCCAAGTGAGGTGAGCCGGTGCAGGCGAGCTCGCTCATTGAGTTCACTGACCAGATCATGGGTGGGCGCCAAGAGCAGGGAGTGCTGTCCCTGATCGTTGTCTTCGCGCCATGCCTCAAAGGCCATGTCGAGGGCCATGGCGTCGGTGCCTACGTGGACGCGTTGGTGGTCGATGTAGAAGGCGATGCCCGACGGGTCTCCCTCGCGCAGCGCGAGTCCGGCCTGGGCTTCGGAGGGCGAGGCGAACCGCATGACTTGGGAAAGAGTGATCGCGCCGCTGCTGTGGGCGAGGTCGCGCAGCACCCCGCCCGCGCTGATGGATGCGAGTTGTTTGTCGTCTCCGATGAGTCGGACGCTGGCTCCTCGGGCCAGCGCTGCGGCGATCACGGAGTCCAGGGCAAGGGTGCCGGCCTTGCCTGCTTCGTCGATGACCAGCAGGGTGTTCTCGTCGATGCGGTCGAACCATTCGCGGGCCGGATCGCTTGCGTCCGCGTGCGGGTTGGTGTGCAGCCAGTTGAATTTGTCGACGGTGTCGGCCACGTCGATGTCGATTTCGGCACGCAGGATTTGGGCGGCGCTGGCGCTCGGGGAGAGGCCGATAACTGTGCCGCCGGAGTCCTCCCATGCCCGTGCGAGGGCGGCCATCGCGGTGGTTTTGCCAGCACCTGCGGGCGCCACTGCCAGCATCACTCGCTGACCGCGGCTGGCCATCTGGCGGACCAGCTCGGCCTGCCCGGCGTTGAGTTCGCGGCGGTGTGCGGCTTGGGATAGTAGGGCCATTTCGACGTCGGTGGAATCGACGCGGCGGCCATCGGTGAGGGTGGCAGCGGCCAGGATGCGTTGTTCGGCGGCGAGGATTTCGGCGCTGGTGTAGGTCTGGCTGCCAGCCAAGCGGTAGACGCTTGATCCGTCTCGACGGCGCAGCACATCTGGTTCACCGAGGTCGGTGTCGGGGCTGCTGGCGTGCCGCACGCTCAGTGGCTCAGACAGCGCGAGGTCTGCGATCTGGGCGGCCAGTCCTTCGGTGTTGGCATGCCCGCTTGACCGAATGACGCGCAGCGCCTCGGCCAGAACGTGGGTGCGCTGCCAGGTTGAGCGGGACTGTGAAACGGTGGCGATGACGCGCTGCGCCTGAGTGGTCATCCACTCCGAGGTGATTGGTGCCGTGGTGCGGGCAGCCCCGCCGAGGCAGCGTCCTAGCATCGCGTTGAGCGATTGCTCGTCGCCTAGTAGTCCGATGGCTTGGGCTCGCCATTCCTGCCGTTGTTCGGCCAGGGACCGCGGTTCGTGCTTGGCGGCGCGGGTCGCTAAGTTGGCCTGCTGGAACAGCGCGATGGACTCTGGTGTGGTGGGTTCGCGGCCATGCTCGGTTTGGAACTTCTTGGCCAGCACGGCGTATTCGGCGTCGATCGCGGCGCGTCGCGACGACCACAACTCGATCAGTTCTGGGCTGACGCCGACGACCTCGCGGACTTCACGCTTGCCTTCTGGGGTGTGGCCGCGCGCGGCGAACTGCATCCCAAGTTCGGCGCCCAGGTATGCCTCCAGTCGGGTGTTGTACAACTCCGAGGCCGCGACCGTGGAGGCGTAGAGAGGTCGGCCGTCGAGGGCGTACCAGCGCCAGATGCCGTCGGTGCCGCGGGCGCGGACCTTGTTGGAGACCGCGACGTGGGTATGCAGGCCGGGGTCAGAAGCGCGGGTATCGCGGTGCAGGAAGTGCGCTGCAATGAAGCCGTCGGTGTCGACCTGTGCGATGCCTTGAGCGCCGATGCGGGTGTAGGCGGCATGGTCTTGCAGGTAGTCCTGGGCGTCCTCAACGGCTCGGGTGTGGCACTTTTCGATGATTTCTGCGATGCGCAGCGGCGCTAGTGCGTAGAGCGCGGAGACGCTTTTGACCGGGGTGTAGGTCATGTCGTAGCCGGCCACCGAGGTGGTGAGTTGGCGGGTTCCTCGGGCGATGTATCCGGTCAGTTCCCGTTCATCGGCGGGCGGTCGGCCGTGTTCTTCTTCGAACATCTCGGTCGCTATGCGCGTGCGCATAGCGGCCCGCTGTTCCTCGTCAATGGCGGCGTTCCAGTGCTTGCCGAGGCTGACGTTGTGGTCACGGAAAGCGACCGCAAGCCGTTGCTGCAGCGGGGTTTCCCCGGCGTTGACATGGAACGGGCGCCCGAGTTTGACGGCGGCGAGGGCACCGTTGCGGCTGGCTCCTTCGGCGATCAGGTGCCGTGCCAGCGGGGTTGCATTGGGGTGGACGCCGAGACCGAACAGGTTCTTCATCTGGTCCTCGGTGACTTCGGACCCGGCTTCGACGTTCCATAGCTCTGCGCCCTGGTCGGTGTAGACCCGGTGCTCCATCCCGGCCGCCAAGCCGGCGAGGCCACGTCCGGCCCACCGCCCCGGAGTCTCGCCCTTCGACGAGTAGTAATCCCCGAGCGATTCAGGCCCGGAGTGGGTGCGGTCGTGGGCAGCCACCTGCCGAACCAGATACAGGTATCCGGTTCCCGCAGTGAGCTTGTGGATACCCATCACGGCTTGAACGCTAGGCAGCGGTGATGACGATCCCAAGGCTCAGACGCCCCCACCGACCGACGCCACCCGAACCGCCGTTACCGATCCGTGACCTAAGTGCAAGAGGTGTGTGGGACAAGGAGGGGCTGGAAGGTGATGGTGCTGGTGGGAGGGGGTGTGGGCTGGAAGTGGTGGGAGAAGTGGTGCAGGGGTGCAGATGTGGGGGAGTTGGAAGGGTGATTACGTCAGCAGGGGTAGTTAGCATCCGAAAACATGGGCAAAGGAAGAACGAAATCAGGGAATTTGCAACGGGCTTTGGAAGCGCGGCGGGTGGCCACCGCCGAGCGCGAGGCACGCGAGAAGGCGATCCTGCACTCGCTGAGCGAGTTTCTGGATGAGCTGGACAAGCTGGCGCATGCCGAAGCAGCGGCGATCAAGGAACAGGAGTCGGCGCGGGCGAAAGCGGCTGAGCAGATCGCCAAGATCGAGTCGGCGTTGAGCGAACGGATCGAGCGGATCCGTCTGAGCGCCGAGGAGAAGACGGTGCGGATCGGCCAGGCCGCCGGCGAGGCAGCCCAGGTGATGCGGGCCAACGGCGAAACGATCGCGAGCATCGCAGCCCAAAGCGGGCAGAGCCAGGCGCGAGTGCGAGAACTGTTGCGCCTGGCCGACAGTGAACACAGCACTGCCCGCGACCGCACGCCGAGTGGGGATCACCCTGAGGGTGCCGGTTCGGTCGATGTGGCCGCGACGGCTGGCGACGAACCGGTGGGCGACGATGCGGGTGCGGTGGAGCCGGCCGCCGAGGCGTTGAGCGCCTGACGCGCGACAGATGAGTACTCATGCTCGGATGCGGCAGGGTCGTGACGTGATTGTTGACCCGGTCCGGCATGCCAACGAGATCGCGCGGTTCTTCGCGCACGTGGTGCGTGGGCCGGGTCGACAGGATTGTTGGTTGTGGACCGGTGCCATCGGATCAGATGGGTATGGGCGCTTCGCTTTGCGGCGCAACGGCTGGCGGCAGGTGGTGATGGTGCGGCCGCCGCGTTATGCGCTGGCGGTCGCACAGGCGGGGCAACCGCTACAGGGCGATGTGCGGGCGTTGCATGAGTGCGACGTGACATTGTGCGTGCGGGTGGTGACCGCCGAGGAGATCGGTGCCGGTGTGCGGCCGCACGTGATGGCGGGCACTCAGCAGGAGAACATGGAACAGATGGCCACGCGGGGCCGTGGTGGTGGCCGGCCGTCGGTGATTGCCCGCGGTGCTGGGCTTCGTGCTCGACGTGAGCGGGCGCTGGCTCTGCGGGCGGCGGTGCAGTCGGGGTGGGATTCAGCTGCGGTTGAGGCGGCGATGCTCGGGGAGCAGCCGCGGCTGTGGTGACCTGAGGGCGAGGATGGTCGGTTGCGAACCGTCAACGGCGCCGGCCCGTCCTCTGGGGACGGGCCGGGAACCGCTTGTGCGCGTGTGGATGACCTCAGGCGGCGTCGAACAGGCTCATCTGTCCGGACGGTCGCACGGCCAGGACGCGCTCGCGCCAGGCCAGGGCGTAGGTGAGGCAGTTGTTGCAGGCGGCGTGGCGGTGGCCGGGCAGCGGAGCGCTGCGCCTGGCCTGGTAGCTCCAGGCGAGACTGTCTGCGCTAGTGATTCGATGGCCGTAGCGTTTCAGGCCGGTGACCTTGCAGCCGTAGGCGTGCAGCGGGATCTCCGGGTCGTGGCGTTGGATGGTGGAGAGGATGACGTCGATCTCGGCGGTGCCCTGACGGCGGCAGATGGAGCCGACGCCGACGAGGAAGCACTGCGACAGGTCGACGCCGGCGTCGTAGTACATGTCGATGCAGCGACGATAATCGTCGGGCGTCCACCCTTGCAGAACTGGGACCCATGGAACGTCGTACGCCGGGCCGGGCCAAAGGTCTTGCAGTTCCTGGAAGTTGGCGATGGTGCGGCGTTGGTGTTCACGCACGCTGAGCCCGGTGCGGGCCAGTTGCTCAGGCTCCACCATCGAATCCTGGGGACTGGCCCACTCCAAGTTGCCGATTTCTTGGTCGTAGCGCCAGACGGCGGCGGTGTAGTCGCGGGCACTGGTGCGCCATTCGCCGAACATCGACAGTTCGGTGAAGCCACCGGAGTCCAACGCCCACCCGGTCAGTGCGCGCGGGAAGCTCTTGCGCGGGGCCAGGCGGCGATGAGAGATGAACAGCGGGACGTTGGCTTGACCGAGCCAACGCACCTCGCTGGTCCCGAGGTAGAAGCGTCTCACGGCGGCGGTCCTTTCGGCGGTGTGGGTGAGGTGGGGTTGGTGGACCCGGTGGGGGTGGGGGGAGCACCCCCACCGGGTGGCTTAGTGGGTCGTCGGGAGTGGTTCGCCGGTGAGGGTTTCCACGACCAGGCCGACGAGGTCGCGGGCGGCGGGCGGGGTGACGGCGTTGCCCGCAAGGCGCACCTGTTCGCGCCGTGTGCCGACCATCTGGTAATCGCCGGGGAAATCCATTGCGGCGGTGATCTCGCGCGGTTCCAGCATCCGGAAGAACACGTCGTTGATGTCGATGGCCGGCGGTGGGGTCGGTGCGGGGCGGCGGGTCAGCAGGCCGTGGCGTTCCAGGGTGGTGACCGTGGGAAGGGCCTCGGCCGCGGGTGTGGTGCCTCCGTTGCCGTAGTAGCTGGTGATCAGCGCGTGGTGGTTGCCGCTGGCGGTGACGGTGGCCAGTGGTTCGGCCACCGGCCGGGCGTCGCAGGAGCCGCCGCGCAGTTCGGCCACGAAGGCGGGGAACGCGATGCCGTCGTTCTCGCGGGTGGTGCGGGTGGGGATCGGCTCGCTGGTCGGCACTGCCTCGGTGCGCCAGGTGCCGCCGGTGGGGATCAGCAAGCCGGTCTCGTTGCGGGTGGTCATCGTGCGTGCGGGTTGATCGACGGGGGCGGCGGTCTTGCCGTCGCGGCCTTCGACGGGGACCAGCAGCGGGGCCCAGTAGCGTTCGATCCCGGCAGTGATGCGGGCCATCGTCTTGTCGGCCAGCGGGCGCTTGCGCTCACCGATGCGGGTGCCGGTCAGCGACCAGTCGATGATGTCGGCGGCAGGCCGGAACAGCGGCTCAACGATCTGGTTGCGGCAGGCGGTGTTACGGCAGCGATAGACGTACTGGGAGCGGTACTTGCCCCACGGGGCGCGATCGAGTCGCTTGAAGGTCTGCATCGCTTGCACGGGGCCGCACTCCGAGCATTCGGCGTAGGGCGAGACCAGCCGAGTGACGTCGGGACGGGCGTCGCCGGTGCGGGTGAAGATCGCATAGAAGCGGTCACGAGATTGCGGAGCGCCAGGGCCGTAGAGCTGAGCGTGCATACTGTTGAGGTAGACGATCTGCCCGGTGTAGCCGATGGACTCCATCGCCATGAGCCACGCCTGGAACGGCGGCCAGAACACCACATCGACGACGTTCTCCACGAAAACTGCGCGGTACTGGTGGTATTCGGCGAAGCGAACCACATCCCACATGGTTGCGCGCGAACGTTCGGCCGCCTCCTCGGGGAGGGTCTCCCCGAACAGGTCGGGCTGGGCGTCCTGCCGCTTCTTGCCCTGAGCGACGCTGTGCTTGGTGCAGCTGGGGCTGGCCCACAGCAGATCGGTGTTGGGGAAGTAGCGCGGGTCGATCTGCGACAGGTCGGCCTGGATGTGGTCGGCATCGGGGTGGTTCAGGCTGTGTGTCTCGATGGCCTTGTCCCAGTGGTTGGCGCCGACGCGGACGGCGACGTTGCCGAAACTGACTGCGCCGGTGGAGCTTCCTCCGGCTCCGCAGAACAGGTCGGTGAGGGTGAAGGTCATGGCTCGGGCCTTTCGTGCTGAGGGTTGCGGGGGTGGTGTGGTCGGAGTCAGAACGGGGGAGCGTCGGCGGCGTTGGGGGTGCCGGGCCGGCGGCGGGGCATCGCGACGGTGCAGGCGTAGCTCCAGCGGGCGGCGATGCGCTCGGCCGGGGTCAGGGCCTCCCATTCGGCCTGGGCCTCGGCGTCGGCGATGGCGCCTTCGCAGTAGCCGCACAGGACGCCGAGCATGAACAGCGAGTAGCTGATTCCGCCGGAGCTTTCGCGAATCGAATGGCAAGTGCAGGTGTGCATTTCGGGTGATCCCCCTCCGTTGTGGTTGTCGTTAGTCTACCACTGTGGTAGTGCATAGACAACCCCTTTAGCCCGGGGCGACGACACCGTCGCTGCGGTGCGTGTCGTCCTCGGGCCGGGTGGGGGTGGGCTCTGGTGAGGGCGGGTGTGGTTAGTCCAGTGGTGCGAACAGGTCGAGTTGGGCTCCGGCCTCGGCAAGTCCGAGCGCTCGATTCAGCAGCGTCTGCGACCAGGTGCGCAGCTGGCGGTCACGCCGGTAGTGCTCGTCGTGTTCGGCAGCGCTGGGGTGGTAGCGAGTGCAGGGGCCGGCGTGAGAGTTTCGCGGGGTGTCGGCGTAGGGGCAGTAGCACCACTGCCAGGTGCGCGCGGCCTCGGCTTGTTGGGCGGCCTCAAGCTCGCGAATCTCTGTCTGCATTGCCAGCGGTAGGTTGCGTCCGAAATTGCGTACCTGCGTGGCGGTCACGGCGCAGCGGACCTGATCGGTGCCGAGGCCGGGGCTGGTGAACTTCTGGCCGGAGGTCCAGTAGCTGGTCATCCACTCCGGGGCGCCGTCCAGGGCTGTCTGCATCGAGGCGCCGCCGCTGCGAGCCAGCAGGGCCGCCATCGCGCTGTCGTCGATCATCGCCGCGAGCAACATGCTTCCCGAGGAGCAGCCGACCAGCGCCAGCAGGTAGCGCTGGTCGGGGCTCAGAGTCGGCCGCATGAGGGCACCTGCTTGGCTACCTGGCGGATGACGGCATCGGCACGGTCGGGGCGGTTGCCCGACCAGTGCTGGCTTCCGGCGATCACCACGGGCACGCTGCGGTAGCCGAGGTCGGTGAGCAGCGCGGCTGCGGCGGTGTCAACGCTGACGTCGATGGTCTTCACGGGCACGCCAGCGTTGGCGAACTGGCGGGCGGTAGCCCGGCACTGCACGCAGCCGGGCTTGGTGTAGAGGGTGATCGCCGGCTCGGCGTCACCGCGGGCAGCGTCGGGGGTCTCTGGCTCGACGGTGAACACGGCCACGGAGCGGTTGAGCGAGACCAGGCACGCGTCATAGCGGTCCAGGCCGCGATCGTGGCGCCATTCCAGCGGCAGTCCGCCGGTGTTGCGGGCGTAGAATTCGGCGGCCGCGATCGCGGACTCCGGGTTTGGATGCTGCTCGGACTTGAGGCCGTACTCGGTCTTGATGGTGCAGATCCACATCGGTTCATTCCTTCCAGCGCCGGAGGATTGCAGGACTGCGGCGTTCATGGCCGCGGGCCCCGTTCGAGGTCGCCTTCGGTGTAGGTGAAGGTGTTGCCCTGGCTGTCGCGCATCGCGTACCAGTAGTTGGCCTTGGACCACACCGTGGTCCAGTCGTTGCGCTCCCAGCGCAGGACGTGCCACAGATCGCGGTCAGCGCCGCCGGGGTGGAATGCCACCCCGGACTGGGGTCGGTAGTGGCCGTTGAGCAGCTCGATCAACGTTTCGACGGTGTCGGCCTGGGCGGCGATGGCGGCCAGGACCGCGTGGTAGTGATCCCAGTACTTGCCGGGCAGCAGCGTCTGAGCGCATTCGGAGCAGACCTGGTTGAGGATCTCAACGCTGGGAATCGGCGCGGGGAGAATGTCGCTGGTGATCGCCGCGCGGTCGTGGCCGCCCTCACGGGCCACCACGTCGAGGACGTGTTCGGTGTCGTCGTATTCGGCACCCGGTTCGGTGATCGGCAGAACCGCGTGCTGCGTACACGACGGGCAGAGAATCGCTTCACGGTAGCGGTAGGCGAAAACCGTGGGGGCGGTGGTGAATTGAAGGTTCGACACGGGGTGCTCCTCTCGAGGGGTGTAGTCTATAGTCTACCAGTTTTTGGAGGTGTATAGGCTCCCAGGAGGGGTGTTTTTTTGTTGGGTTCCCGTGCGGCTGCGTGCCGTTTCCCTGAGGGTCCGGGGTGTTGGCAGGGCGACAGCGGTCTTGGTGAGAGCGCCTGGCTCAGAGGTGGTTTCGCCTTGTCCAGGCTTCTTTTTTCCGCTCGGAATGCCGGGCTCAGCGCTGCGTTGCCGTGTGCGGCGGGGAGCGCAGGGGATGCCTGAGTGCAGCGTCGCCGCCCTCTGTGGTGCGTGCAGCCGGTGGAGGTGCCCGTGGGGGTTTACGTCGGGCGCGAGACCGGCGTATACCTGCCGGGCAGCGAGCTAGCGTTCGGGGAGGCCGGCGGGTGCTCGGAGCGGGACTGGCCGGAGGTGGTACGTGATGGGACGGAGGTCCGGCGGTGTCGGGTCAGTCGTAGCGGCGGTCGGCGCAGTCGCCGCAGTGGCCGTCGTAGCCTTCGCCGTCGTTGAGGGGATTGGTGCAGCCTTCGGTGTCGCAGTGGTCGCAGTTGGGGCATAGGCGGTCTGGGCCGTTTAAGGGGAGGTCGCACAGGTCGCAGAATTCGGTGTCGGGCCAGGCGCGGTGGCGGGCGGCGGGGGCCTCGGGGTGGTCGAGGTCGGTGAGCACGGTGGCGATGGTGCGCAGTTCCTCGGGGGTCAGTGTGCGGTTGCGGGGGTCGTTGGTGGTGCCGAGGTACCAGGCGGTGCGGTCCGACCAGATCCGGACGTAGGGGCCGGCGGCAGCGGCGTGTTCGGCAGCGCTGCGGGTGGGGTGGGTGTCGATGGTGTCTCCGGCGGTGTTGATCACCGCCCAGCGACGGGAGTCGATTTTGCGGATGGTCCAGTCAGCAGGGGGATGGGCGAAGTGGTAGCGGACGCTGTCGGCGAATCGGTCGATGCTGGTGGTCATGGCGGGGTCGGTTCCTTCCCTTGGCGGTGATGGGGACGTGTGCGGGGCGAGATCAGGTGCGTCTGATGTGCCAGCCGCAAGCGGTGGGCACGATCTGGGTCAGTGGGTAGGTGATCGGCGGCAGGTTCGTGTACTGCCAGTGGACGATGGCTGCGTGGTCGGTGACGGCGTGGACGGTGCCGGTGATGCGTCCGGTGCCGGGGTGGATCGCGGCGATGAGGTCGCCGGCGCGGGGTTGCGATGGGCCGGTGTAGGCCAGCGTGGCGGGGTCTTCGCCGGTCAGGGCGCAGCGAGCAGCGGTGTCGGGCACGAATCGGGCGACCAGTTCGTCGGCCAGGTCGATGACGGCTTGTCGGCTGGTGGTGCAGATCGACTCGGGGTGGGCGGCTCTGACCTCGGCGTCGGCCTCGGTCTCGTAGAGGTCGTCGCGGGCGAAGAAGTAGGCGCAGAGCAGTTCGCGCAAGGTGTCGTCGGGGATGGTCGGCAGGGGGAGGGTGGGGGTGGTCATGGCTGGGTTCCTCTGGGCGTCAGGCGGCGTTGATGTAGGCGTGGTCGGTGAACAGTGCGGCTGGGCTGGTGGCCACGGCGCGGCCGGTGGCGGCCAGGTAGAACTCGGGACGTTCATGCGGGCGGTAGACCAGGCGGGCGGGGTGGTCGAGGGTGATGTCGGCCAGGCGGCCGGTCACCCAGGCGTGGACCTCGCGGGCCGCACCGGCGGCGATGCGGGCCTGAGCGGCTCGCCCGACGTGCATTGCACAGTCGAGCAGTCCGACGCGGTCGGCGTGGGCGACGATCTTGCCCTTGTGGGGGCCATCGAGGGCTTTGATCGACCAGGCGCCCTTGTGCAGGTTCTTGTACACCGCCACGCGGCGGCTGGCGTAGGGATCGCGGCCCTGCACGGGGTGAATGGTGTTGGTGCTCATGGTCGGCTCCTGACTGGTGGCGGTGCTCATGACCCGATGGGGTGCAGTTCGGCAAGGTCGAGGAAGGCTCCCTGTTCACCGGCGGCGGCCTCGGCGATGATGTCGGCCATGGACAGGTCGGCGCGGAAGCGGTGCCCGGTCTGGGTTTCGACTGCGGCGTAGCGGCGGGCCAGTTCGGGGTTCAGCCGGGCTGAGCACACCAGGTCCGCGCGGCTGGCCAGCACGCAAAATCGGCAGGACAGTCGGGACATGCCTTCCAGGTAGGCGGGGTGCGGGCGGGTGCCGGCAGAGCGGACCCGCTGCCAGACCTGGGTGGTCGACAGTTCGTGGATGGGGTACCAGTCATCGACGCGGCGGCGGCCGTTGGAGGCTGAGGGATTCGGGGCGTAGGGCTGGCGGCGGGCGCGGGCGCTGCTCTCCTCGGCGCGCAGCCCCATGACGTTGAGCAGATGCACCGGCCGGCCCACCACCTGGTCGCTGTCGCGCAGTTCTGCGACGAGTTTGGTCATCACTTTGCGGATCGGTCCGCGCTTGAAATCTGAAGTGCACCAACGTTGTTGGCTGCTCGGCCACATGCCGCGCTGCTGGACGTGATCGAGGATGGTGTACAGGGCTCCGTCGCGTTCACGGCGGGCCAGCTCAAAGCGCAGTCCGTAGTGGGCGGCGTGTTCGGCGGCCAGTTCCGGCACGCCGTCCCACTCCGCTTCCCCGAGGTCGGCGTGCACCACCACGACCCGGTCGAGGGCGCCAGCCTGTGAGGCTGCCTCGGCTACGACGTCGAGGGCGGCTTGCGAGTCCTTCCCGGCGCTGGAGGACACCAAAATCCAGTCATAGGAACGCAAGTCGGGGCTGTCGCCTGCGGTGACGGTTCCTCGGTCAGTGGTCGCGCTGGTGGCCATCGCCCCTCCTAAGTGGTTGTCTTTAGTCTACCACTGATGGTGGTGTTTAGACAACCATTTCGGGGCGGTGGTGGGACGCGGGTCTCAGCCCGCGTGTCATATTCTCAGCGGGTTTGTCATGCGGCTGTCGTTTGTCTCAGCGGTTTGTCGTCTGGATTCGTCGCGACGAGGGGCAGAAGCCGTCACCGGGCCCTTCAACGCAGACCTGGGCGCTGGCACTCCGGGCGTAGTTCGTTCCCGAAGGGGCGTCGGCAGCACCAGCGCGGGGCGGGGGCGACGCCAGCGGGCGCCTACGTGCATCCTCGCCCCCACCAGGTGGGCGCAACGGTTGCTTGCGCGACTGGGTGCGCCCGGCGGCAGCGCACGTCGAGGCGCGGGGCGCTGCGGGCCGGGCGCGGCTGCTAGCAGTCGTGCGGCTGGTCCTGGTCGGGGTTCTGCGCAGCCAGGTCAACGAGGTGGTGCTGGCCTGTTGTGGTGTCGGTGACAGTGAAGACAGTGGCCGTGGTCTGGGGCCGGGTTTGGGCGTCGCGGGCGAACTGGGCGGCCTCGACCGGGGTTGTCGCATCGAGTGCGTCGATCTGCCAGGTGACGGTATAGCGGCATTCCGGGGTGGCGAATTGGCCCCGCTGGGGGCGTTCTTCGATCTGGTGGAATGTCCATCCCAGTGCGACAAGGTGGTAGAGGCCGTCGGCGTCTGGAACCAGCGTGACGGCGTCGGTGTGGCGTCCGGCGGGGTCGCGGTCGGCGACGGTGGCGATGGTTCCGTCGAACTCCAGGGTCAGGCGTTGCCCGAGGGGATCTTCGTTGGCGATCAGGGCGCACAGGGTGGCGCGGCTGACGATGGGTGTGGCCCATCCGTTCCAGGGGATGTCGAATCCCGCCGCGGGGTAGGTGTGCAGCCCGGCGTCGAGAGCAAAGGTGCCGGCAGTGGTCATGGGTGGTCTCCTTATCGGTGGTGATGTGAGGCTCTGGCGGGGGTCGCTGGGCTAGCCGTCGTTGCGGCGGCCGTTGTGGTGAATGGCCAGCAGTCCGGCCTCGGTGGGCCAGTAGCTGCCTTCCTCCGGCGTGGCCGCTGCGGGGCGGCCGTCGTGGATGCAGGTGTCGTTGAGGTTGACTCGGACGGGTCCGACGTTGGCGTCGGTGTCGATCTGGATGACCGTGACACCGTCGGCGGCGACGTACTCAGTGGCGCGAGCCGGGCGGGCCCGGCCGTTGAGGGTCGCCAACACGTCCACGGTGTCGGCCAGCGCTTCGCCGAGGGCGTGCAGGTCAGCGCTGAGGGTTTCGACCGCCCGGCTCAGGACGCGGACATCTAGGACGCCGAGGTCGGCGCGAAGGTCATGGGCCAGAACGAGGGTGGCCCTGGCTTCGTTGAGCTTCTCGCTGGCAGTGGCTACGGCTGCGCGTGCACTGTCGAAGGTGTAGTTGCGGCGCAGTGCGCTCAGGTAGGCCGCTCGGGGGTTGCCGCTGTCGTCGTCATAAGTCATTGGGTCGACCTTCTTCCTCGTGCTCGCCGGGCACCGCCTCACCTCGAGGCCGGTTGTCTTTAGCCTACCAGCTTGGTAGTCTATAGACAACAGCATCTGATCGATGGGGGGACAGCATGAGCCGCACGGCCACAACGGAATTGGAGATCCCAGGCATCGTCTCCGGTGAGCACCGCCCGAAAGTTGTGGTCAGTTACGGCCTTGGGCTTGACTCCACTTGCTTGCTGCTGCGGTGGCTGACCGAACCGGAGACTCGGGATTTCGACCTGGCCGACATGGTGGTGCTGACGGCCATGACGGGTGACGAATTTCGTTCCACCTCTAGGGATGTCGAGACGTTCATCCTCCCGTTGTTCAGGCGGTTCGGTGTTCGCTACATCCAATGTGCCCGTTCTGAGCGCACTCCGACCGCCAGTGGCAACGGGGTTGTGGTGCTTGACGATTCGACCTGTCCGCAGAAGTTGTACAGCGACGGCGCGTATCGCCTTTCTGCCGAAATGCTTTCTGCTGGAACGGTTCCGCAGCTCGGCGGCAAGCGTGCGTGCTCGATCCACGCCAAGGGCTGGGCACTGGATCCGGTCATCAAGAAAATCACCGATGGTCAGCCCTACCGGCACGTGATCGGGTTCGAAGCCGGCGAGCAACGCCGCGCCGCCAAGGACCAACTGTTCGATACCGAGCGGCGGCGAGGCTGGTACCCGCTGATCGAGGCCGGGATGGATCGTCAGGCGTGCGCGGACTACGTGTTCACCAAGCTGGGCGTGTCCTGGTCGAAATCCTGCTGCTCATACTGTGTTTTCGCGTTGAGCACCTCCTCGGGACGGGCCAACATGGTCGAGCGCTACCGCCAGGAGCCACAGGCCGGAGCGCAGGCCATGCTCATCGAGGCGACGTCGCGGCGGCTCAATGAACGCCAAACCCTGATCGCCGGTGGGAGCGTGGCGCAGATGATCTCCGAAGCCGGTCTGGTGGAGGTCGAGGTCGCCTTTCGAGAGTTGTTCGATGCCGCGGAGTTCGCTGTCTACGAGGTTCGTCGGGTGACACCTCCGGGGCGGGAGGGCCGGCGGGGGATCACCGCGCGGTCGGTGCGGCGGCTGGCGTGCGGGACGCGAGCCGAGATGGATGCCCACCTGAGCGGACTGTCTGGCCGCCGTGAGGTCGGCGCGGATCACATCGTGCGGCACCACCTTGCGGTGGCCGACAACTGCGAACATTTTTTCGTCGTGGCTCCCGCTGTCGTCGACAACAAGCAACGCCCAGCGTTTGAGACTCTCTGGTCTCAGGCCAATGGAGCCTCCCTGTTCTGACCGGCCCCGCTCGGCCCGGCCCGGCCAGTCCCTGTCCGTGCGTCGTTGTACGGCAGGCCAGCACCACTGTGACTGAGCACAACTGGCGAACCCGCGGGCCGGGCCTGCGTGCAATCAGACCCCTTCACGCACGACCCGATCTGCGGGGGCGGTCGGACCGGTCAGGGGCGCGTCGCGCTGCCGGGTCCGACACCGCCCGGTCTGGGGATCCCGCACCGTGGCCCACTGCGGGGTGGAGCGGGATTTGACGGTGGTCTGCACCGCGGCGAGCCGGGCACCGCAACGGCTGCCGGTGCCGGTGTCACGACATCGCGACGTGGCGGGCAGCTAATATGCTGCCATGCCGGTGGGGGTGGGAGAGCACTTTGCTGGGTACCGCATTGTGCGGCCTCTCGGCTCAGGTGGGATGGGGGAGGTCTACCTCACCGAGCACCCTCGGTTGCCACGCCATGACGCGCTCAAGGTGTTGCGAGCCGACATCTCGATGGACGCCAACTACCAAGTCCGGTTCGCGCGCGAAGCGGATCTTGCGGCCAGCTTGTGGCATCCGCATATCGTCAGTGTCCTCGATCGCGGGGAGGCCGACGGACGGCTGTGGATCGCGATGTACTACGTCGACGGGCTCAACGCCGGCGAACTGCTGGCGCAACGGTATCCCGGTGGGATGCCGACGGACCTGGCGCTGCGGATCATTGGTGCGGTAGGGGAGGCCCTGGACTATGCGCACAGCAAGGGGCTGCTGCACCGCGACGTCAAGCCGGCCAACATCATGGTGTCGCACCCGGATTCGCGGGGCGAATCGCAGGTCATGCTGGCCGACTTCGGCATTGCCCGCAGCCTCGATGACGTCAGCGGGTTGACCACGACGAACATGACAGTCGGCACCGTCGCCTACGCGGCACCCGAGCAGCTGCTGGGCCAGGACGCCGACGGCCGCGCCGACCAGTACGCACTCGCTGCCACCGCCTACCACCTGCTCACCGGGGCTCAACTGTTCCCGTTCGCCAATCCCGCTGTCGTGATCAGCAGCCACCTCACCAGTGCGCCTCCCCGCCTGGCCGATACGCGTCCCGACCTCGCTTCGCTGGACTGGCCTCTGGCTGTCGCGCTGGCGAAGAACCCCGCAGACCGATTCGCCAGCTGTCGCGACTTCGCCCAGGCACTGATCCAGCACGCCGGCCCCCAGGTCTCACCGGCCGCACCCACCCAGTCGGCCTCGATCCCACCGCCGAGCACCTTCGCCCCTGCGCCTTCCTCGCGGCGCGGGCGCCGCATCGCCAGGGTGGCAGGGTTGGCGGCCGCGGCCACCTTGGCTGTGGCCGGGGTGACGGTGCTGGCCATCGAGCAACCCTGGGAGTCGAGTTCCCCATCCTCCAGCGAGCGTGTCAGCGCTGACCTGTCGGTCTCAGAGACTGCACCCGCGCCCAATACCGGTCCGCTGACCGGAACCTACGCGGCGGATTTCGGCCCAGAGACACACATCACCACAGGTGAGGTCTTCGATCCCAAGCGTCGGCAGGGCACGCTGGAGATCCGTTCAGCGTGCACACCGTCGGGGTGCACCGCGATCGCCGAAGCCGTCGCCGGCCCCACCCTCAATTCCAGTCTTGTTTTCGATGATGTTGGCGGGCAGTGGATTGCGGTGGGGACCGTGCCGACGAGTTCGGCGGCGATCACGCCCGCGCTGCGCGATGATTGTCGTGACCGCGAGTTCGCCCCGGAAACCTGGGAAGTCATCACACTGACACCTCACGACGATGGCACCCTCGCCGGGGAGTACCGGGTGATCAACGGCAGCAACTGCAGCACGTCCTCGACGGTGGCGCTGACCCGTGTCGCTGATACCGACGTCGCTGCCATCGATGATCCCGCCGCGTTGCCTGCCCGTCAGCCTGTTGCGGCAGAGGGGTTTCGTGGCCGCTACACCATGACGCAGACGCTCTTGAACGGTGCCGGTGGCTCCGTTGAAGTGGACTTCCGAACGTATTGTCTTCGGGCACAGGCGCGGTGCGTGACGCTGGGGGTGCTTCAGCCGCTCGACGGAAGGGGCGGGGTCTATACCTTCGCCGACGGCAGGTGGACGAGCCGGTTTGAGGGGAACCCGCCGTGCATCGTCGATGACGTTCCGGCACCGCTGAAGCGCAGCGAGGAATTCGACTTGCCTCGACCAGCGCCGAATCCGATCCCGATCATTGAGGGCCGCGGCCAGGAGGAGGTCCTGGCCGGCAACTGCGTCAAGCCGCTCACTCCGTACAAGCTCAAGATGGAGCGCACCGGCGACTAGCGTGCTGAACCCGCGGGCTTCATCCGGTGCGCAGAAGGTCGGTGACGCGCCACTGCACCGCGGCCCAGTCTTCTTCACTGAGGGCGTCGATCGCGGGGGACCAGCCGGCGTCGGCGTCGAGGTGGTAGCGCAGCTCGGTGAAACAGGCGACGGGGCTGACGGCGCCGTCTGCGACCAGGGTGCTGATCTGGGAGACAATCTCGCGCGCATAGCCGTCGATGCGCATCCAGTGCTCCACGGGCTGGCCGGTCTCGCGGTGGACGTCGATGTGCCGCACGGTGTCGCGGCCGACGAAGGTCTTGCCGTTGGTGTAGCGGACCCGCGCCAGCGGTTGGTGGTCGGAGGGCGAGACGGCATCGAAGGGTTTGACCGTCGCGATGTACAACTGGCCGCTGGCGGGAGCATCAGGGGGGTGGTTGTAGTCGAACGGATTCATTGCCCTGCGCCTTCCCGTCGAGTTGTGCGGGTCTGCGGCGATCTATACCAGCGGGGTCCGACAAGCACGGCCACGGTGATGGTCGCGGGCAGCCCGAGCGCAGCCATGGTGTTAGGCCCCTTTGGTCAGCTTCGCGAGGGTGGTGTCGAGGGCTTCTGCGATCTTGGCCAGGACGATCACGGTCGGGGCTCGGGTGCCTTGTTCGACTTGGCGGATCCAGATGCGGTCGACGTCGGCATAGTCTGCCAATGCCCGCTGCGACATCCGCAGGTCTTCCCGGCGTGCGACGATGTTGGCTCCGATGATCGGGAGAATGCGCTCACCGACGGCGGCGTTGCGGCGTTCAAGTTCAAGTTTCCTGGCAGACTTGGCGTCCGTCGTGGTGTCTGACTTGGCGGTCGGCATGGTTCGGTCCCTTCGTTGCGCGGTAGACCTGTAGTGCATAGCCTACCTGAAAGTGGTTGACTAAACACACCCGGTTGAGGTGCGTAGTGAACATGGATGATGGCCCGAAATGAGCGACGACAGATCACAGGAGCGGCAGGGCTGGGACGCTACCGGGTCCCCGGTACAGGTCTCCTCTCCTGGGGGTGTTCCCCTGCAGCGCAACCGGGATGGGACTTGGTCGGAACCGGCACCACCTCGGGTGTGCATCAACGGGCACGACCTCGGCCCGTTCCGGGTCACTCACGGTGTGAGCCATTGTCGTTGCGGAATTCTGCACCGCACCGCGCGGTGCAACGAGTGTGGGGCCGCCTACTATCTCCCGTCACCCACCGCCAAGTGTGAGGCCACTGCCTTAGCCTGGATCCACCGATGAGCTGTCGTTCTGAGGTGGTATTCCGTTGTGTGCGTTGAATCTGGGGTGTGGTGTGATGTGGGCGTGTGTGTTCGCCCGATCTCGGTATCGGGTTGTTCCTGTGGGTCT
>Ga0265293_10000931_pt1 | contig 67263 bp, 58 predicted proteins | sample Munlanlewell138R_FD_192505 | JGI IMG/M metagenome (GOLD analysis project Ga0265293, IMG submission 192505) | Leachate microbial communities from a municipal landfill in Southern Ontario, Canada - Leachate well 138R | ecosystem: Engineered > Solid waste > Landfill > Unclassified | place: Canada... | reverse complement strand
GGTTTGTAGAGGTCTCTACAAGCCCTTCAATATCTTGGCTCATTGCAAGAACACCGTGTGGAACTCCATGCATTGCATGTATTAATTTAGTGGTGGTCTTTTTATCTATGGCTTCATTAGTTGGTGGAGCGCTTTCAAACGAGCCAGTTAGTTCTGGGTCTGACTTTGAGTGCTCTTCTTTCGCTTCGTTTACTGTTTTTAAAAAAAGAACTTTGGCAGATGCTCTCTCTTCTGCAGAGATGGCAATTACTGCATGAGCTTCTCTAGCTATAGCGTTACGTTTGTTCCCTCCATCTACAGAGCAGAGGGCAAAATTTGTTGTGCTAGATAGTTGGTAGAGGTAGCGGAAGAGAAGTTGATTTGCATTGGCTCTATTCTTGTCAATTTCATCTCCACTATGCCCGCCTGTAGCACCAGATATAGATACTTTAACAAAGGAATTCTCTGGAGAGACCTCCTCTTTGCTATAGTGGAACTTTGCTGTTGTATCTACTCCTCCTGCACATCCAATAAAGAGTTCGCCTTCATCTTCGGAATCTAGGTTAATTAGTATCTCTCCCTTTATAAAGCCTGGTTTTAGAGATTGAGCTCCAATAAGGCCTGTCTCTTCTTCTGTAGTGAATAGAGCCTCTATGGGGCCATGCTTTATGTTGTTTGAATCTAGTACTGCCAATTGTGCAGCCATCCCTATTCCGCAGTCTGCTCCTAAAGTGGTCTCTTTAGCAATTAGCCAGCCATCTTCTTCTTGGTACTTTATTGGGTCTGTGTCAAAATTAAAATCACTATCGGCATTTTTTTCACATACCATATCTGAGTGGCTTTGTAGTACTACTGTAGGAGCATTTTCCATTCCTGGTGTGCCAGGTTTAAGTATAACTACGTTACCTGCTTGGTCTTTTTTGTATTCGAGTGACCTGCTTTTTGCAAAGTCAATTAGATATTGAATTATTTGTTCTTCTTTACCGCTTTCACGTGGAATTTTGGTAATCTGGTCGAATATTGAAAATATTTTAGAATTCTCCATATCTGAAGTTATTTAAGAGTTATGTACATAGAAGATAATAGTTAGTTGGATTTGAGCTTCTTCTCAATATCCACAACAAATTTACGGAAAGATCTGTCGGTATCCAAAAGATCACGGACAGTATTGTATGCGTGCAGCACTGTTGCGTGATCTCTTCCACCAGTTTTACTCCCTATAGATGCTAAAGAGTTTTTAGTGTGATTTCTACTTAAGAACATAGCAATTTGTCTTGCTTGTACAAGCTCTCTTTTTCTGGAAGGACTTAAAAACCTTTCGGCCTCAATTTTGAAATAGTCGCAAACAATTTTTTGAATATGATCTATTGTTATTTCGGGCTTGTTTTTAGTCACAAGCTTTTCAATGAGACTCTCTGCAAGGTCTAGATCTATTTTTTTGTTGGTTAAAGTAGAGTGGGCTAGAAGAGATATTAATGTCCCCTCCAGTTCTCTAATATTGGTAGTAACCCTAGAAGCAACATATTCTGTTACCTCTTCTGGGAGTGTAATACCATCTTTATAGCTCTTTGCTTTTAATATAGCTATTCTTGTTTCGTAATCTGGAGGTAAAAGCTCTGCTATAAGACCCCACTTAAACCTAGAAAGCAGCCTTATCTCTAAATCTTGCAAATCTACAGGTGCTTTATCTGAAGTTAAAATTAGTTGCTTACCAACAGAGTGAAGATGGCTGAAAATATGGAAAAAAGCATTTTGTGTGCCAGCTTTTCCAGAGAACTCATGTACATCGTCTATAATTAATACGTCTATCATTTGATAGAAGTGAAGAAAGTCTGTAAGCTTATTTTTTACAGTTGTTGCATCCATGTATTGTGTCATGAACCTGTTTGCACTTACATAAAGTACTATCTTATCTTGAAACTGTTTCTTTATTGAAATTCCTATTGCTTGTGCAAGGTGGGTCTTTCCTAAACCAGATTTACCATAAAGGAAGAGGGGGTTGAATGTTCCTTTTCCTGGGTTAGCTGCAATATTTAGTCCAGCAGATCTTGCTAGTTTGTTACACTCCCCTTCAATAAAGTTTTCGAAAGAGTAGAGGGAGTTGAGTTGGGGGTCAATCTCTAGTTGCTGCAGCCCTGGAATTATAAATGGATTGGTAATATTTCCTGCTTTATTGGGAAATGGTACCGATTTGTTTTTGATCTCTTTTTTTGGTTGTTGAGGGTATGTAACTACATCTTCTCCAGAGACAACTTTTACATTATATTCTAATTGGGCCTCTTTGCCAAGTTCCCTTTTTAGTGCTTTGCTAATTAGGTCTATGTAGTGTTCTTCTAGGTACTCTCTAAAGAAATTAGAGGGAACTTCAATAGTTAATACCTCTCCAGCAATCTTGACAGCTCTAATTGGTTCAAACCATGTTTTAAAACTTTGGGGACGAATAATGTCTTTTACAATTGTGAGACAATTATTCCACACCATGGTATGTTTTGGTTCTGTCATTTTTTACTTGGATAGGTTAAGTTTTGGAATACAAACTTGGGAAAAAAATCTCGTTAAAAAAAGAAAAAAACTCTTGTATTTTTAATTTATTTCACAAACTGTTGTCTTTCAATTGAAAAAATAGAAATAAATTATTTATTTTTTTAATTTCTTTAAAAACAGCAAAATATAGTAATTTTTTTTTACTAAAAGACGCTAATCTTGATGTATTTCTTAGGGTTGTTATTTATATTTTTTACCAATTCGTCTAGATCCCTTATGAGCTCTAGAATTGAGTTATGAGCGGTATCTGTTTGGAGTAATTTCCCTACACTTCCAGATGGGTCTTGAACCTTTTTTAGTAGATCTCTAAGAGAAGAAATTGTCTCTGCAAGATTTGCGCTTTTGAGGGAATCGGTAATTTCTACTACATTATCTAACCCTCTATTTAATGATTCTGTTCCTACGCTTAACTTTGAAGTAAGTTCATTAAGGTGGGTGAGTAGTTCATTAATTTGAGGGGCTCCCTTTTCAAGAGATTTAGATATAGTTTGTGCACTAGAGAGTGTCTTGTTTAAATTCTCAAAAGATTGTGCAAGCTCTTTTTGGGCTTGTGGGTTTAACACATTATTTACGCTATTAAATGTTGTGTTGATGTTTGTAATTAAGTTTGAGATATCTTCTTTGAGAGGTAGTAGCTCTTGGGTTACCATCTCTATAAGACCTATCTCTATAGCAGATTCAAGAGTATCTCTATTTTTTAAATAAGATGGAGAATTACCTATATTTAACCTGAGTGCTTTTGTGCCCATAATATCTGAACTATACACTTCTGCTATAGAGTTACTAGGTATTTGGTATTCATTTTTTACTTTAATCTCAACTGTGAAGTTATCTTGAGCTTGGTTATATGAGATAGCTTCTACTGTACCAACTTTAAGACCTCTTATATAGACAGGGCCAGTGGGGGTTAGCCCGGTTACATCTTCATATATAGATATATATGAGTTTCTACTGCTAAATAGATTCTTTCCTTTTAAATAGTTCACTACAAAGTAAAGTGATAGTAGTATAATTAGTGCAAAAAAACCTATTTTTAGTTCTCGGGTAATTTTAATTTTAGACATCTATTTATTTGTAAATCTTAGTTGATAATTGTATTGTTTTTGACTCTTATAATAAAGGCTTGTGGGAATTTTTTACGAATCTCTTTGAGTGCAGTAGCAGCCTCTTCTCTAGTTTTGTATTGCCCTATTGTATATTTAAATAGAGAGTTTTTCTTTAAGTATTCAACGTTTTTTTCTCCTTTTAGCTCTCTTGAGTTAAAGGGTATTGTTTTGTTTACTGAAAGAATTTGAACTCTATAATGAATTTGGTTGCTTTCTGTTTTTTGGTTGCCCTTCTCTTCACTTTTTTGGTTTGGGGTTATATAGTCTAGGTTATTATACCCTTTGTCATATTTCTTTCTATACTCCTCGAAAGCATCAAATATAAGAGAAGCTAATGTATTATGATTGTTTTTATTTGCCAATATTTTTAAGTCTCCAGAGTTGGAGATAAACCCAAGTTCAATTAGTACAGAAGGCATACTTGTTTTCCAAAGAACTAGGAATGGGGCTTGCTTTATGCCTCTATTAACTTTTATTGGCCCTTTAGTAAGATGTTTTTGGACAAGTGTTGCCATGTTAAGGCTCTGCTCTAAATGGGCATTTTGGAGTAGTGTGAAAATTATGTAAGATTCTGGGTCATTTGGGTTAAAGCCCTCGTAATGTGATTGGTAGTCTTCTCCTTCTAAGAGAATAACACTATTTTCTAACATTGTTACTTGAAAGTTGGAGTTAGACTTATCTGCTCCCATAACAAAGGTTTCTGAGCCAGAAGGAGATCTTGAAGTAACTCCATTAACATGGATAGAGATAAAGAGATCTGCTTTGTTTTTATTTGCTATCTCTGTTCTTTTATTGAGGGCTACTGCTACATCTTTGGTGCGAGTGTATATAACCTCTATATTGGGGTACTTGTTCTCTATTAGTGCTCCAAGTTTTAATGCTACAGAGAGTGTTATCTCTTTCTCTTTAAATTTGCCATTAGGGCTTACTGTGCCTGGGTCTCTCCCGCCATGCCCTGCATCAATTACAACTTTTCTAATATTAATAGACGAACCCTCCTGTGCAGAGGCGAAGGAGGTGCTAAGAATACAAAAAATGATTAAAAGCACTCTAGTGGGCATAATTGTTGCTAATTATAATTAACTTTGTAAGTCACAAATGTAGTACATTTTTATTAAACCTTAAACCATTTTGGTTTTGAGAAAAGAGATTCTGTTGCTCCTGCTTTTTACTCTATGCTCCCTCTATATTGGGAAGGCAAGAGCATATGCATATGATAAATTTAAGCCCAATGTTTACTCATTGGGAGTTAAAGATACGCTCTCTTCGAGAGATTCATTAATTGTTAGAGATAGTACTTTTATAAGAGACTCAATCTTATTGAAAGATTCAACTGCTTTAGCAGATACTCTATCTGCAAAAGATTCTGCTAAAATGAGGGGCTCTTTGCTCTATCCTGCTTTCTCTACTGCTAGAGACTCTATAATTGAAGATTTTGCGAATGGAGAGCGAATGATTTATTATTATGGAGATGTTACTGTAAAGTACGGTACTTTAGAGTTGAAAAGTGAATATATGGCTTATAATATGAAAACCAATACTGTATTTGCTTCGGGTATAATGGACTCTACTGGTGTTTTGCAGGGCAAGCCAGAGATGATTGAGGGCCAAGATAAATATACTATGGAGACGGTAAGTTATAATTTTGAGTCTAGAAAAGCTCTGATTAATAATATGATTACTCAGGAGGCCGAGGGGTTTTTGCATGGAAAGCTGTTGAAAAAGATGCCAGATAATTCAATTAATATATCTGGAGGGAAATATACTACATGTGATGCCGAGCATCCTCACTTTTATCTTCAACTCACAAATGCTAAAGTGGTGAATGAACCAAAAAAAACTACAGTTTTTGGGCCAGCATATTTGGTAGTAGAAGATGTCCCTACTCCTTTTGCTCTTCCTTTTGGCTTTGTTCCAAACCAGGTTACTAGGGCTAGTGGGATATTAATTCCAACATTTAACGACGAGGTTTCTAGGGGCTTCTCTTTGAAAGGGTTAGGCTACTATTTTGTTTTGGGAGACCACTTTGATGTAACTTTAACTACAGATATTTATACTTTAGGTTCTTGGAATGCGATGGCATCTGCAAGATATAGAAAAAGATATAAATACAATGGTAATTTTAATCTTAACTACTCTGTGAATCAGGTTGGCGAGAAAGATTCGCCAGACTTTTATCGTTCAAAAGACTTCTCTGTTAGGTGGAGCCACTCGCAAGATGCAAAGGCAAGGCCTGGAACCAATTTTAGAGCATCGGTTAATTTTGCAACACCAATGAATGACCGTTTTAACTCGTATGATATTCAGCAGAGTTTACAGAATCAGATCTCTTCTTCTGTCTCTTATGGTAAAACATTTGCTGGCACTCCTTTCTCTATATCGGCAAATATGTTGCATAGCCAAAACTCTTTAGATAGTTCATATGCTTTTACATTGCCTAACATTACTTTAACAATGAATCAAATTTTCCCTTTTAAAAGGAAAAATGCTGTGGGTAAAGAGAAGATTTATGAACAGATTACGTTTAGATATAATACTACTTTAAATAATAAGATTAATTTTAAGGCTAGTGATTTTGGCCAGGAGGGTTTTCTCTCTAAGTTTAGAAGTGGAATGCAACATAGTTTTCAGATAGGTTTGCCTACTTTTAATCTCTTTAACTATTTGCAGTTCTCTCCTGGAGTTACATATGGTATGAATTGGTTTTTTCAAAAAAACGACAAGTCTTATAACCAAGAGACAGGTAAAGTAGAAGGTGAGGTTTCAGATATTTTTTCTCATTTTGGAGCAACTACAGATTTTGCCGCTTCACTCTCTTTGAATACTACATTGTATGGAATGTTTAACTTTGGAGAGAACTCTAAAGTTAGGGCTATTAGGCACATGGTTAAACCTAGTGTTAGTATTAGTTACAGACCAGAGCAGGGAACAGCTGGTAATGGATATAGAACGCTTAAGTATATAGATGCAAATGGTGTAGAGCAAGAGCAGGAGTATAATATATACGAGAGTTTGCTTTTTGGATATCCAGGAAAGGGTAGTAGTGCTTCAATGAGTTTCTCTCTCCAAAATAACTTTGAAGCTAAAGTGTTTAGTGATAAGGATACAACAGATGGAGGGTTAAAAAAAATTAAGCTTATAGATAATTTGAATTTTGGGGGCTCATATAACTTTATGGCAGATTCATTGAAATTGTCAAATATATCTGCTAGTATGAGTACCACAATTTTTGGTTCTCTTGCTTTTAATGCTAATGCAACACTAGACCCTTATGCTATAGATAGTCAAGGGAAAAGGTATAATCGCCTTAATATTATAGATAATGGGCTTTTAAAAGCAGCTCGTCTTACAAATGCTAGTATGTCATTGTCTTATCAATTTTCTGGAAAAGGAGAGAGAAAAGGTGCAGGTATGGGTTTGCCAGATAAAAAAACCAAAGAGGGTTTAGATTATGTGAGAATTTATGAGCACCCGGTAACTAAAGAGTATATTCCTGGTGGGTGGGTCTATTATTTAGACCCGAATAACCCTTGGTCTGTGAATTTTAATTACAACTACTCTTATAATAGGAGTTATACAGATGTTGGTGGGCAGCTTACTACTAATCATAATCATGTGCAAACGCTTGGAATCTCGGCTCAGGTAAAGCTTGGAAAAGCGTTGGATTTTAACTTGAATACTGGCCTAGACCTTATGAAGATGGCGCTTACAACTACTCAATTGACCGCTAGCTACGATTTGCACTGTTTTATTATTTCTGTCTCTTGGGTGCCGAGGGGTATGTGGGAGAGCTGGAGTTTTAGAATAAATGCAAAGGCTTCTGCCTTGGCAGATTTACTACAATATAAAAAGAATGCAAGCTACTGGGATAGAGGTAGTGGATTTTAATGTTTAATTAATTATAGTTATGAAAAGAATTATTGCAACAGCAAAGGCTCCTAAAGCTGTGGGGCCATACAGCCAAGCTGTAGAATCAAAGGGATTTCTTTATGTTTCGGGTCAATTACCAGTAGATGTTGCCACTGGAGAGTTTGTTCTGGGTGGTGTTAAAGAGCAAGCTACTCAAGTTTTAAAGAATGTTGAATACATATTAGAAGAGGCAGGATATAGTTTTAAAGATGTTGTTAAATCTACTGTCTATTTAACAGATATGAAAGATTTTGCTGCTATGAATGAGGTATATGCTTCTTTCTATTCTGAGCCTTACCCGGCTAGAGTTGCTTTTGCTGTAGTAGGTTTGCCAAAGGGCGCTCTTGTAGAGATTGATGTTATTGCATCTAAATAGCAATAATCCCTTATATATAGTAAAAAAAGTGAAGTTTAACTCCACTTTTTTTGTTTTGTAACAAATATTCTATACTTTTGTAACAATATAAATACTATATTTCCATAGAGGATAGTTCACATCCACACAAATAAATTAATGTACGATATACTAGAATTAAGCGAAAAAAATCAGGAAGAGCTGATTTCTATTGCCAATGAACTTAAAATTACAAAGGCTAAAAATTTCTCTAAAGAAGATTTGGTCTATGAGATTCTTGACGAACAGGCGAAAATTGGGAGTAAATCTTTGAGCAAACCAGTAAAGCGCCCAGTTGTTAAGAGAGAAACTAAAGGGCGTAAAAACAGTGTAGATAAGGCAGCAAAGCCAGCTACAAAGAAGAGTAACCCAGAGAGCACCAAAACTTCTCAGGCATCAAAAACTGAAAAACTCAAAAAGCCTATAGCCCAAAATAAAAAACCTGCTACCAAAACAGCGGAGCCTGTTGTTGCATCTGAGTCAAATAAAAATAGACCAATAGATAAGCAGCCAATAGAGCAAAAGTCTGCAACTGATTCACCAGCTGTACAAAAGCTTGCTCCTGAGCAGCAAGCATCTAGTATAGAGCAGCCTAAACAGCAAGCAGATTCTACTGCAGAAAAGCAGTTAAGGCCTAGAAGAGCTCGTAAAACAGACTCTAGTGACGAAAACAAGAAAAGCAGTGTTATAGATGATAAAAGAGCTCCTAAGGAGAGGATCGCAGATACTGTAACTGTTAAGGAAGAAAAAGCTGTTCAGAAAGAGACCTCCTCTTCAGAGTCATCTAAACAGCCAGCCGCAAACAACCAACAGCCAAAGGCCAATAACCAACAACCAACCACCAAAGGCCAACCGCCAAAGGCTAACAGCCAACAGCCAACAGCCAAGGGCCAACAGCCAAAGGCCAAAGACCAACAGCCACAACAAACAAAACAGAGAACTTCTCCATACGATAAGAAGGATAATCAGAAACAGCAGAGAGAGCAGCAAAAGCAGAGGTTTGAATTTGAAGGCGTAGTAGATGCTACTGGAGTATTGGAAATTATGCCAGATGGTTATGGTTTTCTTAGATCTTCTGATTATAACTACTTAAACTCCCCAGACGATATTTATGTATCTCAGTCTCAAATAAAACTATATGGTCTTAAGACCGGCGATACTTTGCAAGGAGAGATTAAGCCTCCAAAAGAGGGAGATAAATACTTTCCATTGGTAAAAGTAAAGCAAATTAATGGTAGAGGTCCAGAATTTATTAGAGATAGAGTTCCTTTTGATTTTCTTACACCACTTTTCCCAGATGAAAAGTTTAATATTACATCTAATGGTCATAATAATCTATCTACTCGTGTTGTAGATATTTTTGCACCTATTGGAAAAGGGCAAAGAGGGCTTATTGTTGCACAGCCTAAAACAGGTAAGACCGTACTGTTAAAAGATATTGCAAATGCAATTGCAGCCAACCACCCTGAGGTATATATGATGGTGCTTCTTATAGATGAAAGACCAGAGGAGGTTACAGATATGGCTAGGAGTGTGAAAGGAGAGGTTATTGCATCTACTTTTGACGAGCCTGCAGATAGGCATGTGAAGGTTGCTAATATTGTATTGGAAAAAGCTAAGAGATTGGTTGAGTGTGGCCACGATGTAGTTATTTTATTAGATTCAATAACTAGACTGGCAAGAGCATTTAATACAGTTCAACCTGCTTCTGGTAAAGTTCTTAGTGGTGGTGTAGATGCAAATGCTCTGCATAAGCCAAAAAGATTTTTTGGAGCTGCTCGTAATATTGAAAACGGTGGATCTTTAACAATCTTGGCAACAGCTCTTACAGATACTGGTTCTAAAATGGACGAGGTTATATTCGAGGAGTTTAAAGGTACAGGTAATATGGAGCTACAGTTAGATAGGAAGCTTTCTAACAAGCGTGTGTTCCCTGCTGTAGATGTTACTTTAAGTAGTACTAGAAGAGAAGACCTTCTCTTTGATAAGGAGTCTTTAAACAGAGTATGGATCTTAAGGAATTATCTTGCCGATATGAATTCTGTTGAGGCAATGGAGTTCATGAAAACTCGTTTATTAAGAACAGAAAATAATCATGAGTTTCTATTCTCAATGAATGGCGAATAGAGATTTTTCTAAGACTAAAGTTTCCCACCTCTCAACTAGCAGATAAACAATACATGAAGCAGTGTTTTGGTGAAATTTTAGTTATAATATTGTTGCAAACATTTTATCTAATAATTCATCTGATTTTTCCCTAGGAGACGATTCCCTAGGAGATGATTACTCATAACTTATTTACAGTGTGGTAGTTAGCTTTTGGAAATAACCCCTTTTGGGTTCATTTAGAAAATTAAATGCTTGGTTACTAGGTATTTACGCGCAATCATCTCCTGGCAATATTTGCTCTGCTCTGCTCAACATAAAGCAACATCTCTTTTTTAGCTAATTAGATGAAGTGGTTTGAGGAGTGATTTTGTGTCAACAAGTTACAGGGTGGAAAACTTTAATTTGATGTTGTTTTAATTGGAGTGTGGGCGTGCTAAAATGGGAATGTGCTACAATCCAAAAAGGTGGAGAGTAACTCCCATTATTAATCCTACAGCCATGTTTATTGCTTTTGCTTTGAAAAAGCTTCTTTTGCTTTCTGCTAGCAGTGGAAGGGCTGCATGCCCGTCTTGAACAATTGAACTTGCAAATAAAACACTAAAAGGTATAATTCCAGTTGAAAAAAGTGTTATGAATACCATGTGAGGCCCAGACTCTGGGATTAGACCAACAAGTACTGCTAGTAAAATCATTACATACATATTCTGGGCAATCCACTCTTCTAAATGGAGGAATTGCATGCCAAAGTTTATTACTAGTAAGACACCAAATGTCCATAAAAATATTGATTTTAAATGTTTGCGAATCACATGGTTCCAAAGGTGCTCTTTAATAAAGTGGTCATTTGATTTTAGAGTGAGTAGTAAAATAACAACACTTAAGCCTGCGAAAAATAGGTTAACCCATCTTTCACTAAAAACATCAAATGTTGCATGGCTATGACCCTGATGGGTGTGTAGTGCTTGTTCTTGAATTGTGTGGTCGTGCTCTAAAAGCCCCATCACTATTGCAGCAATAAAGAGGAGTATCCCTAAAATAATTAGTGCGCGTTCCTTAGAGATGTTTTTTAGGTTGCTCCCAATTTTATTGTGAAAAATTGAATTTTTTTTGTGATTGTGTGAGCTGCAACAATCTGCATGAACTTGGTAGTGATTTGAGTTGAATGGTGCAACCTCTTTTTTAACAAATTTATCTACAACTATTCCAACTATTATAGCTGTAGCAAAAAGGGCTATAAAAAGAATAATGGCTGTTTTAGGAATAAGAGCAAGCATAAAAAATGCCTCATCGCCAGAGGTGGCAATCATCATAGCTACTAGTGCTCCAAAACTCAATATCCTATGAGTATAGAGAGAAACAACTGCAAACCCTCCAACACATCCAGGAATTATACCTAGTAGGGTGGCAATGAAAATCTGTTTAATAGAGGAGTCTTTTAATTTTCTAAAGGAGTTTCCACTAGTATGAATATTGATATATTCTATTAATAGCATCATTATCATTACTAGGCCTGTAATGAGTATGCTGTTTTTAAGCGCGCTTAATATTATTGGACTCATCTACTTTATTTTTAAATTCCCAATGACTATTTAACAATTGGTTTGCTCAAGACTTATATTTGAGACTTATATAAGTCCATTAATTTTGTGGCAGCAGCAAAGGAACTTATTTCTCCATGTAGTACTTTGGATTCGTAATCTAAAATACTGTTTTTTACTATTTCATTTTCAAAGAAGTGCTCTTAAGCTCTTCTTGTATAGTTTCGTACATCCAAAAACGAGATTGTTCCCTTCGTTTATGCAAGTAATAGCCACTTTTGTGAGCCATATCAAAGTATTCTGTGATTTTCTCTAACACCTCTTCAAGGCCTAGTTTGGTTACAGAAGAGGTTGAGAGTGCTGTTGGTACCCAGCCAGATTCTGTTGGAGGGAATAGGTGAAGAGCGTTTTTGTAGAGAGCTTTTGCTAGAGTAGCTTTATCTTTATTATTTCCATCGGCTTTTGTGATTGCTATAAGATCTGACATCTCCATTATGCCTCTTTTAATTCCTTGGAGTTCGTCTCCTGCTCCTGCAAGCATTAGAAGTAAAAAGAAATCACACATTGAGTGAACAGTTGTTTCAGATTGACCAACACCTACGGTTTCAATAAATATAACATCGTAACCTGCAGCTTCGCATAGAATTATGCTCTCTCTTGTTTTTTGAGCAACTCCACCAAGTGAACCGCTACTTGGGCTTGGACGTATAAAGGCGTTAGGGTCGTTACAAAGTGTTTCCATTCGGGTTTTGTCTCCTAAAATGCTTCCTTTACTTTTCTCACTACTTGGGTCTATTGCTAACACAGCAAGTTTATGCCCTTTGTTGGTTATTAAGCTTCCGAATGCTTCTATGAATGTACTCTTACCAGCACCTGGTACTCCAGTAATTCCTATACGCATAGATTTGACCGCATGGGGAATGGAGCGTGTAATAATTTTTTGTGCCATTGCTCTATGGTCACTTTTAGAGCTTTCAACAAGGGTTATTGCTTGGCTAAGAATTGATGTATTTCCAGATGTGATACCCTCTACATATTCATCTTCGCTAAGAAGTTTAACTCTGTTTTTTTTATAAAAATTTTTTAGGTATGGGTTAATTGCAGGAGGTTGCTCAATTCCTTGATTTACCTTTAAAGCGCTTTCAAAATCTTTTTTTTGCATCTCTTTCTCTAAATTTTAAATTAATGCTACTACTGAACAATGTGGCCTGTGAGTACAAAATTCATTACAGGTCTAGATGGTGAGTTACTTATAACAGATACTAAGAATGTTTGTTCTCCAATCTTTTCTGAAGTATTAACTGTTATTTCTATTACCCCAGTCTCTCTGGGTGCAATTATATTAGGATATTTTGCATTAATATTTGAAAGTTCAGATTCAACTTTTCTAATAAGTAGGTCTCTGCGACCAAGGTTCCGAACTCTAAAGCTTGTTTTAACTAGATCTCCTTGTTTTATCTCTCCAAAATTGTAGCTAGAAGAGCCTGCCATTGGAAGAGGAGCACTGTTTTTCTCTTCTTTAGTGAGGTTAGAAAAATTGTCTCTAATTGAGGCATATATTTTCAACTCTTTATCATTAACTTTTTTCCCGTTTACAGTTATATCATTACTAAAAGTGCTCTTTCCCCACTCTTTAGTTTTGTACGTGTCTATAGTAAAAACCAAGTTGTCTCTTTTATTGGCTTCAATCACAATAGGATTGGGTTTAATAGAGAGTCCCTCTTTAAGGTTAGTAAAGGTTACTTCTATTTTTTTGTTAGAGGTGTTTGCTACCTCTATTACCAGAGAGTTAACATTGTCTTTTGCAATACTTCCAAAGTCTATATATGACTTGCGAAAAGAGAGACCATTATAGTTTTCGGGGAAGAGTTCGCTAAGAGATTTTAGCTTTTTATGAACAACACCCTTTAATCTAAGTATTATAGGTTTGGGCTCTCCTGTGATATAAACTGTTAAGGATTTATCGAAAGGGTAGGGCCCTTGGTCATTTAGAAAAGTGACCGATATGTTTCCACTCTCATTGGGCATAATAGGTTGTTTGGTCCATTTTGGTTGTGCACAGCCGCAAGAAGATATTACTGTTTGAATAACTACGGGTTGGTTAGAGATGTTTTTAAAGGAGAAGTTGCAACTATGATGCCCCGAGTTTAACATTATATCACCAAAATCATGTACTGTTTTATTGAATTTAACATTACTTTGCTGAGAGTAACTTATGGAATAGAGGGCTAGTAAAACTGTAATTAAAAAAGGTTTAATATATGTGGCTCTTTTCATGTTTTATTTTTTACTAAAAAAGTTTAGTTTATAACTTATCTGTTATGCTTACAAAGATACGATTTGTATTTGTTCTATTAAATCAAATTTCTATCTTTGTGCCAACAAACCAATTTAAAATTTAGTTACAATGGCTTACAAAATTTCAGATGACTGCACAGCGTGCGGAACTTGCATTGACGAGTGCCCAGTAGAAGCTATAACTCCTGGTGATATCTATGTTATAGATCCTAACATTTGTACAGATTGTGGTTCATGCGCAGATGTGTGTCCGGTTAGTGCAATTAGCCCAGAATAATTATCATTACTTTATGATAAAAAAGCAAGGATGGCCTTAATAAAAGGTCATCCTTGTTTTTTGTACTGCTAGTAGTAGCATGTTAATAGACAATCATTTTGTTTTTGCTTCCATGAAGAGTGTAGAGGTTTAATAGTGTTATACCTCTGGAGTCTTTTACAGATGCTTTAAAACTATATTCACCTGGAGTTGGTTGAAAGCTTAGTGAAAACTCTTTTAATGAAGCTTGTTTGTTGTTGTTACTTGATACTTCTGGTTTCAAAATAAATTCATTAAAGAGTTTATCTCCTTTATATATATGTAATATTACTTCGCTCTCCTTCCAATTGTGAGCAGTTAATATATAAATTGAGTTTTTTTCTCTCCACTCTCCTCTTTCATAAATAATAGTTTTTCTATCTGTTTTTGAAGGGAAGGAGATGTTAATATGAGGTTCATTCATGTAATCAAGATAATCATTCGATTGTGATTCGGTAAAAGCAAGTGCATTCCAAGTTGGAACCTCTTCTAGTGCCGTTTTTTGGCAAGAGTAAAAAAGCGTAGCTGTTAAGAGTAGAAGTGTGATTTTTGTTTTCATGTTATAATGCTTAAGGTTAATAAATTAGTTGTTATTTGTAAGTTGCTTTTGTATTACCATATTACATACCAATTTTGAACGTATACATTGCCAGGTGTAACTTCAATTGAGATGCTATTTATTGCAGCTAATAGTTCTTCTTCTGTATGTGAGTACTCAAAAAAGATTACTTGAGTGTTACCTCCAATACTATTATGTGGATAATCGTTATTTTGTATGTTATCTAGTGTAAGCGTTCCATTTTTTGTGTAAGTTGTTCCGTTTTGTTTATATGAGTATGTTATATTTACTGACACATGTTGTGCAATTGCGTTTATAATTGTCATATTTGACTGCCTAGTTAGGTTTGCTCTTAAATAAAGTGTAACTGCAGCGCTTGTCTTTTGGTTTGTTATGGGGTTATATTCGGGTAATTCATGAGTGCCTACATATAGTGTTATTTGGTCATATACATTTACAGTGCAGTAATCTTCAAATGGGCCATCTGTACTTTTAACTGTAATTATAGCTGTACCATAACTGTGAGTAGTTAATTTTCCTGTTGTTGGGTTTACTGATACAACACTTGGGTTAGAAGAGCTCCAACTGCGCTCTTTATTTGTGGCATTTGTAGGATAGATAGTTGATTCTAGTTGGTGGGTATTGCCATTAATAAGCTGTAAAGAGTTGTCACTAATAGAGATGCCAGTTACATCTATATTAGGTGGGGGAACATCATGTAAATCAGATACGTCTACTCTCCAAGAGTTTTCATTTATTGAACTACCATTAAAGACAATAGTCTCTTTATAGTGTTTGCCTCTAACTATATCGTAATTATTTGTTGTATTTAGGCCTATGAAGTTTCTGTATTTAACTGTTCCCGTTTTAGCCGGGCTACTATAGCTTGCGGTTATCTCTACAAAGGTGCATTGATTCTCTTTTGACCCAGGGTGTTTTAATCTTGGGTTGCTGTTGGCTCCTATTGTTCCTTGCATATTTTCGAACATGTATAAAGGAGTTGCACTAATGTGGCTTGTAGGCTCTGTATTAGATCCCTCTAAAACATCTCCATTAATTGCTATTTGGGAACTATTAGGGATGTTAGAAGCCAAATAACTACATTCAGTAGGAGTGTTTTTTAATTGAATCTTTTGGATTGTTATATTTACATCTTTATCTAAGTTGGATTTGTCAAATAGATAGGTGATTTTCGAGACCATTCTTGTAAGAGGAATGGTTATGTTTTTATTATTTAGAGTAAAGTTCTTGGTAACTTCTCCAGAAAAAATAGTATTGCCTTGTGTGCCAAGTATGCTACTATGTTTGGAGTTTCTTAGTTGGGTTAATGTATTACATTGGCTAAAATCTATATTTCCAACGTTGGCTATTGCCGCTATAGTTTTTTCTCCAAAATTTATTTGAAGAGTGGTACTTAGTTGGTTATTTAGATATACTTTTTTAATGAGTTGTTGGTTCTGGTCAAAAATTAGTAAATTAATATCTAAAATATTTTCAGGTATAAGACCACTTTTTGTTTTACTATATGTGTTGAAATAGATAGTTAATAAGCAACTTTCATTCTTGTGGCTACAAGAGCTCTCTTTTTCACATCCAGCGAAAACAAATCCCAAAAGAATAATTAAGAACGAGCTTTTTATTGTAAGCTGTTGTAGTATCTTTTTTATAACTTTTTTTGGTTTCATTTTAATTTTTTTATTCAAAAAGATCTCTATTTAAATTATATTTATTGATTAGATAGCTTATCTCTGGATCTAACCCTCCTCTATAGGCCATTTTAAAATCTATCTCTTTTGATTTTAAAAAATAGGTTGCTGCTTTCTCTTCTAAACCTTTTCTTGCATAAATAATGGCCATCATATAGGTCTGTTTGGCGCTTACAGGAATCTGCTCTAATATTTTAAGCGCAGAGTGGTCGTGCCCTAGTGAGATGTGTGCTATAGCTGTGTTAATATCTTTATACTCGTTGAGTATAGAGAGTGCTTGTGTGTACTCTCTCTTTTTTAGCAATTCTAGCCCTTTGCTGTAGAGAGTATCTGGTTCTGTTGTGTGAATTGTATCTTTAACCATCCCTTTTCTTAAGAGATTTATTTTGAAACTAACTCTACGTAATTTGGGGTATAGGAACTCCTTTATGTAGCGGTAATCTTTTCGGTAGAGCTTTAGCTTTTTTTCTCTTTTATCTAGGTTCTCTATTTTCCATGATTGTAATAGAGCCTCTTTGTTTTCTACTATTGAGTCTCTTAGTAAAAGAAAATAGAGTTTGTCCCAATCTTCTGGTAGAGTTGCGGTTACTATTCTCTCATTATCTATTGTATGGCTGTTGTTTGAGCATTTTGTATGGTAATTGGCAACATCAAAAGATATTGTGTTGTTAGATAGTTCTTGAATATAGGAGTGTATATAGTTTTTAATTGAGTTAGCTCTCTTCTTGGAGAGTGCCTCATTTCTATGGTATAGCCCTTCTGGAGAAGAGAAGGAAGAGATGTAGAGAGAGTCTAAATCATACAAATCTTCTGAGATTATATTGAAAAAAACTTGATTGATTTTATCAATCTCTTTCTTGTTGTTTTTATAATTAGGTTGAATATCCCATATACCTACTGGAAAAGAGATATTTGCATCTAAATTAATCTGTATTTGTCTCTCAATAATCTTTTTTTTATACCGTGAAATCTCTTGTACAAGCCCACTCATTGAAGAGACATTATATATTATTGTATCTGAAGTTTTTAACTCTACTTGAGTGCCGTTTAAATCTCTAATTGAACTAGATATCCATAAAGAGAGACGTGAGGAGTTTTCATTTGTGTAGATATCTTGTGTGTAGTGATATTTAAAACTACCATCTTTATTGCATATAATAGAATCTAAGTGGGCTCCAGTGTAGTATGGAGTTTTTACATATTTGTTAAATTTTTTATCTATATCTCTTTTTTTGCGGTTATTTCTATTAATTAGCCAGGTTTTTAAATATTGTTCTATAATAAGCTTCTCTGTTACTCCAAATTCTGTTTTTAAAGTGTCGTTTGTTGTGCCATATATTGCAAGTGAGCTTGGTAAGTTTCTTTCTAAAAAAATAGCAAGGTTTGGTAGGTAGGCATATACTTCAAGAAAATTAACAGTGTCTGGTATTATTGATTTAATATATTTTTCAAATTTTTTGTACCCTTTCTCTTGTGATTTTTTAAACTCTTTTCCACTCACAATTATTTTTTCAAAAGGCATAGTCTCTTCTCCTCTTTGTAGAATTGGTGTCATAACTATTTGGCAATTACTATTCTGCAACACGCTTGGAAGTGTAATGGTAAAGCCTAATGTGATTATGCCGTTTCTCTCTGCTATATTATTTGCTTTTGCGCTTATTGTTATTTCATTAAGATGTCTTAATCCTACGAGTTGTCCACTCTCTTTATCTACTACTGCTTCATTAAAAATAATCTCATCTCCCTCTTTGTTTGTAAATGTGAATGAGTTATTGTTTCTCTTTTCTGAATTCTCGTTATATGAGATATTATACTCATCTTGCTCTGAGCTATAACTTAAACCAGGTACCGGATTTTCTTTAATAAGACGGTAGAGGGGTTTGTTACAACTATTTACTATTATTACTATTATTATTATAATTTTTATTTTCATTTACATAACATATATTAGTGACAAGGAAATTTTTGCTGGAAAGAGCTTTATCCCAGACCAGTTTCCTTCATAGTCTCCACAATGTTTTCGTTGGTATTTGTTGTATTTAATCCAACCTGAATAGAAGCCTGCCTCGGCTTCTAAATTCCACCTTTTAGAGAGCATTTTGGCATAACCAGCACTTATGGTAACTCCTGCTCCTTTTCCGTAATAGCGAAGTGCTTTTATACCGGTATTAAATTGAGCTATTGTTATATTTATCCCTCCAAAATAGCCTGAGTAACTATGCCATTGCCACCATCTTATTCCCGGTTGTAACATTATGTGCTTTATTTTTTTATTATTGCTGAATGTTATGGGATTCCAAGAGATTGGAACGTGGGCTGTTACTTTTTTAGAAAAAGCTTTGGATAGTTCAATATTTATAGAGCCAACTGCCAGTAGAGCCATATTTACACCTATTGAGTGGTTTTGAGCGTTGCAGTTAATGGGTTTTAATGGCAGTATTATTATTCCAATGCAAATTATATGTCTTAGTTTATTTAGTTTCACTTAAATGAATGTTATTTACCTCTTCTTTTTTCCATGACTCCACAGATGTGTTTTCAAAAACAATTTTATTTGAGCCAACTTTAACTCTGTATTTATATTGAGTGCCTCCTTCAAATCCATTTGGAGGAGATGGAAGAGAGAATAGGTATTTGTTTTCGGTTTTTATATTTTTACTACTACTTAATGTGAGGTTTAGTTCTATAGGAATTTCTCTCCCTTTTTGTATTGGTAGAACTATATAAGATGCTCTATTTTCATCTAGATTCATCTTTTCTTTGGGAGTTGTAATTTTACTACATGGGTTTATTTTACCACTTGCAAGAGTTATAGTTTGGAGAGAATCTGGAACTCCTATCTTTACTAGTGTAAGTTCTATTTTTTGAGACTCAATGAGAGGATTTACTTGAACAGTAATTAAGCTCGATAGATGTTTAAAATTAAACGTTACCTGGGTTTGATTACATATTGCTATCTCTTTTTTTTGAGACCATAAGTAATCTACTCCGTTTTTAAGTCTGTTCGACTGCCCCATTTTAAATGTGAGACCAATTAAAGAGGAGTAGTTTGCAGAGATTGCATAGAAATCATAACTATTAGGAGCTAAATAGAGTTTTGAATTATTACTTGATATGAGCTTTCCAGAGAGGTTGGAAACTGCTGTAATGGGGGTTTCTGGGTGGCTCTTTTTTATTAAAGGATTTTCTCCAGTATAATATGTAAAAATAGAGCACACGACCCCTGCAGCAAATGCAGAGGTCGATTTTGTTGCTGCGTAATTACCCATAAAACTAACTTTATGCTGCTCTTTGCAGTTACTCTTCTTACAATCTAAAGAGAATCTATCTTGGTTACATGAAAAAAGTGTAGTTACAAGCAGGAGTTCTAAAAGTATTTTTAGATTTAGGTAATTTTTCATGACTACTTCTCTACCAATGTTACTCCAGTTATTGCTTGGTTTGTCCACTGTTGTAGCTTTGACCCAGAAAAAGTAATTTCTTTTGCATCTATGGTTAGGTTAAGAGTGTAGTAGGTCCCTCCTTGGTATGCACTTGCAGGTATTGTTGCTTCATATACCTTTCCTGTGAATGTAGTACTCCCAATAGTTAGGTTTGCTGTAACTTTTATACTAAGCGATTGAGAAGTAAGAGGTAGCATTATTTTTTCGCCAATATTATTTGCTAGAGATAGAGAAGTTAAAGCATCTAATTCATTTGAAGCTGCAATTACACCAGTGGCAAGATTCATTTTGCTTGAGGTAGTGCTTTTAGAAGGGGTTAGTTGTAAGTCTGTTACAAGAAGGTTGCTTACTCCTGTACCTGGGTATACTTCTATTTTAATGCCAACTGCTTTGTGGCTGTATATGAAGCTTACAGTGCCGCCCTCTTTTACATTTTTTGCTTCTGCCCATAAATAATCTATATCATTCGTAAGTTGTTCAGAAGAACCTGAACTAAAATTTAGGTTTAATAGGCTACTGCTGTTTTGAGATACAGAGTAGAAGTTGTATGACCCTTTAGCTAGAAAGAGACTTTGTTGGGGGGTAAGTACTCCGCCAGATTGGGCTGTAGCATTAAGTGGTGTTCCGTTGACGAATGTAGAGGAGCTAGGCGTTTTTGTAGCTTCACAGGCATAGATGGTTACTTTATTACCTGCTGTGAAACTTGTAGTTGCTTTTGTATATGGAGCTTCTCTATAGTTAGCCAAGAATTGCATTTCATTACCCTTCTCATTTTTAACTCTCTCCTCTTTTTGGCATGACCAAACAAGTGCAATTGCGATTACCGCAAAACAACATTTTTTTAAATTTTTCATAACAATTGGTTTTTAATTAATTTAAAATAGATTATATGTAATTCACAATAGAATCTATTAATTGCTTTGTTATTAGTGCCTTATACTAATCTTGGTTGTTAAATTTTGTTAATTTCATAAAATAATCTCTTGATAGTGTTCATAATCTGTCCAATCAATAATTGTAGAAGAGAGAAACTCTACCTGGTTAGGTGTAACGTTTAAGTTAAATTTATTTACTCTCCCCTGTTCTAAGCCTGTCTCTAAAAATACTTTAGTAATTAGAGTCTTATTTGTTTTAGAAGTTGTGTCTGAAACAGTTATCTTAAATGATAAATAGTTACCTGCTTTAGTAGGGTTGCAGTAGTAGAACCACTCATTACTATTTTGATTATAGAGAGTATGCTCAAAAAAAGAGGTAAAACATTGCTCGTAGTTACATTTACCATTTGTTAGGTTTAGTAGAGAATGTTTTTCTTGAGGAGGTGATATTTCTACTTGTGATATTTTTAAGTTATCTAGATTCTTCTCTAGAGTGCACTTTGCAATAATCATTGAGTTTGCTAGTTTAAAGTGTAACCCAACTCTGTTTTCTGGTAGCTTTTTTATATGGTTTATAGTTGATGCATATAGATATCTTTGCCCATTTTTTATTTGGACAATATTGTTTAGAAGAGCCTTTTTGGAGTAGAGAAGAGCTTTAAAATGGTATTTGCCAGGAAATAGCCTAAGTATACCAGATAAATCTATTAATAGTGAGTCTGAAGTATGTTTATATTGTTTTAATAGTGGAGTTTGCAAAGAGTCTACTCCAGTATATAGTAGTGTAATATAATTTATTGTATTACACTCAACATTTGAATTATCATAAAATGCAACTCTATATTTCCCCCAGTTTGGGCAGTTACTAAAGTCTTCTTTTATGCAAGAGCTGCAAGAGAGAGAGAGAATGAAAATTAAAGTATATTTTAGGTAGTACTTCATAGTTTAGTAGGGTATGTTATTCTGGGCGCAGCTCCACTCTTTGCATGAGATGGTTAGGGAAGAGGTAACCATATCTTCTATAGCTAAATTTATAGTGTAAAAAACGCCACCATTGAAAGGAGTGCTAATAGTTGAACTATAAACTTTATTTCTAATTAACTCTCCTGCTATAGTCGCATCTATAGATACCTCTATCTTTTTAGGGGCAGAGCAGGGGATTGTTACAAATGTTCTGCTGTTACCTCTCCCTGGAAGTAGAGAGGGCGGAAGAACAGAAGTAGCAGATGTGATCTCTCCTGCCTTAAGGTCTATTGAGGAGTTGGAGCAGTCTGGCAGAGAGAATTTGATATATTTTACTACTAGGTTTTCAAAAGATGTGGGTGCATTTACTTCTATATTTATTTTTGTTGAGATGTGTTTATATACTAATGTTACAACACGGTTATTAGTTATTAGTACATTTCTTCTGCTAGACCATATGTACTCTTTGCCATTGTAAGGTGTAGCTAGTAGATTGTTGTTAAAGTTTATATTTGGGGTGTATTGATTATTGTATGAGATTGAGAAAAAATTATAAAAGCCTGTAGCGAGTGCTACTGTTTTTGTAGTGGTGAAACTGCCAAAGCCAATAGAAGTTAAATATGTATGTGGTGTGAAGTTATATGGGGTGCCATTTAAGTTTTGAAATGTTAAAATTGATACTTTTACATCTGATCTTAAATATGAATATGCTTTTGAAGAAATATCTAGATTCCCTTTGAAAGTGACATTACACGGAGTACAAGAGTTCTCTTTTGCACAACTTTGAATAATGCATATAAGAGTTATTACTATAAAATAATTTATTTTCATCTCTTTAGTCTAGAGTTTCTACTCTACAAACCTAATAAGAGATTATATTATATAATATTCAGAGAATCAGAATTATGTGATATTAGTTAAGCTTTATTTAATCTTGTAGTTTTTTTCTTTTATTTAGATGGACAATTAATTTTTTTAACTTTGAAACTTCATTCTTATACATTTTATACGATGTTAAATATTAAACTACTAAGGGAAGACCCCCATTTTGTAAAAGAAAGGTTAATTGTAAAGAATTTTGACGCTACCTCTATTTTAGATAGTGTTTTAGATTTAGATGTTAAAAGAAGAGACATACAGACTCAACTTGACTCTCTTTTAGCCGAGCAAAACACTATCTCTAAGCAGATTGGTTTGTTAATGAGAGAGGGAAAGAGAGAGGAGGCTGCAAAGGCAAAGAGCTCTGTGACTCATTTTAAAGAGTCTGCAAAAGAGCTAGAGTCTAAGATGGAGTTTTATGCTAAGGAGTTAGATAGTTTGTTGGTACAACTGCCTAATATCCCACACACATCTGTTCCTGTTGGTAAAAGTGAGCAAGACAATGAAACGGTAAAGGAGGGAGGAGTTATGCCAGAACTCAAGTTTACTATACCTCATTGGGAGTTAGCACAAAAGTATGATATTATTGATTTTGATTTGGGAGTTAAGCTTACAGGTGCAGGGTTCCCTGTATATAAAGGAAAAGGTGCACGCTTGCAGAGAGCTCTCATAACTTATTTTCTAGATAAAAATAGAGAAGCTGGTTATAGTGAGGTTATGCCTCCTCTTATGGTAAACGAGGCTTCTGGTTATGGTACAGGTCAGTTGCCCGATAAGGGTAATCAGATGTATCATGTTGGTCTAGATAATTTCTATCTTATTCCAACTGCAGAGGTTCCGGTAACTAATATTTTTAGAGATGTTATATTGTCTGAAAAGGAGTTGCCTATTAAGGTTACTGCATATACACCATGTTTTAGGAGAGAAGCTGGTTCTTACGGGAAAGATGTTAGAGGGCTCAATAGATTACACCAATTCGATAAAGTAGAGGTGGTTCAAATTGCTCATCCAAATAACTCTTATGCTATTTTAGATGAGATGGTTGCTCATATAGAGAGTATTGTTAAAGAGCTGGGGCTGCCTTACCGTATTTTACGTTTATGTGGGGGAGACTTGAGTTTTACATCTGCTCTTACATATGATTTTGAAGTCTATTCTGCTGCTCAAAAAAGATGGCTTGAAGTGAGTTCTGTCTCTAATTTTGAAACTTTTCAAGCAAACAGATTAAAACTTAGGTATAGAGATGAGAAGGGGAAATCGCAATTGGCTCATACATTAAATGGAAGTTCACTTGCGCTACCAAGAATTCTTGCAGCTCTTTTAGAGAATTACCAGGAAAATGGGAAAATTAGAATTCCAGATGTTCTTGTCCCTTATACAGGATTTGAGTACATAGATTAGTTACACACGTATATAAAGATGATTTCAGAAAGAGTGATATTAGGGATAGACCCGGGAACACAAGTTTTTGGTTGGGGGGTAATTTCTATTATTGAGGGTAGAGCTACTTATGTGGCTATGGGAATTAATTCCCTTAGAGGTGAACCAGACCATTTTACTAGGTTAGGTAGAATATTTAAAGAGGTAGAGACTCTTATTAAAACTTACAACCCTACTGAATTATCTATTGAAGCACCTTTCTATGGTAAAAACATTCAATCTATGCTCAAGTTAGGAAGAGCGCAGGGAGCTGCTATTGCAGCTGCTCTTTATGCTGGTATGCCTATCTATGAGTATGCGCCACGTAAAATTAAACAATCTATTACTGGTAAAGGTGCTGCTTCTAAAGAGCAAGTAGCTCTAATTCTTTCAAAAATACTTTCTGTTAACGAGTTGCCGGAGTCATATGATGCTACAGATGGGCTAGCTGCTGCATTGTGTCATTTCTTAACTAGCTCTGTGCCTAGCACTTTAAAGGGGGCAAAGAAGAGTAGTAGCTCTAGAGGTAGTGGAGCAAAATGGGATGCGTTTGTAAAGAATAACCCCAATAGAATTAGGTGATTTTATAAATTTTTAAAAAACTATTTTAACCTTTGGCTGTTTAGGCAGTCAAAGGTTTATTAGTTGAAAAATATTAGAGGTAAGTATTGAAGCTGAAAAGCAATTTAGCTAATAAATATTTAATAGTAAATTTAAGTTGATAAATAATAGTAGGTAATGAAATTTTTTAAATGGAGTTTTTTAACGTTAGCGTTTTTGTTTTTTGCAAACAGTATTGTTTTTGCCAATCCTCAAAGAGATCATAGGGTAAAAGGAGTATTAATAGATAGTATAAGAAATGAAGTGGTTGAGTTTGCAACAGCCTCCCTAACTTTAAAAGGGAAAGAGACCCCCACAAAATATGCTCTGTCTGATTCTAATGGAGAGTTTGAGATAGTAAAAGTTCCAGCTGGAGAGTACACCCTCAAAGTTGAGTTTATGGGGTTTCAAACTGTAGAGAAAGAGCTTGTGGTAGGTAAAGAGAGAATTGTAGATGTAGGTCATATAAATATGATGGAGCAGATAAACACGCTTGAATCTATTGTTGTTTCGGCATTGGGGAACCCTGTAATAGTTAAAAAAGACACCATAGAATATAATGCCTCTTCGTTTAAAACTACAGATAACGATATGTTAGAGGAGTTGTTGAAAAAACTACCAGGTATAGAGATAGATTCAGATGGTACTATTACTGCAAATGGGAAGACCATAGAGAAGATAATGATAGATGGTAAGACTTTCTTTTTGAACGACCCTACATTGGCTACTAAGAACCTTCCTGCTAAAATAGTAGATAAGATAAGAGTAGTAGATCGTAAATCTGAGCAGTCTCGTTTTACAGGAATAGACGATGGTAATGAAGAGACGGTAATAGATTTGTCTATAAAGCCAGGTATGATGAACGGATTCTTTGGTAATGCAACAGGAGGTTATGGAACTGATGAAAGGTACCAAGCAGCAGGTATGTTGGGTAATTTTACCTCTACTAGTCAACTTAGTGTGATTGCAAATGGCAATAATACTAATAACCGTGCTTTTTCTGATATGGCAGGTAACTCAATGATGAGTATGAGAGGTTCTATGGGAGGTGGAAGAGTTAGAGTAGGAGGGCAGACATTTAATTTTGGGGGTAGTGGCATTACTACTTCTTGGATGGGAGGAGTTAATGCCCACACCGAGTTTGACGAAGGGAAAATTAAACTAGGAGGTAATTATTTTTATGGAAGCACAGATAATATTGCCGAGGGAATTCGTGAAAGAGAGACCTTTTTACAAGATAGTAGTTTCTTTAATAGAGATACTTCTAAGAGTCAAAATTTCTCTGATAACCATAGAGTTGGTTTGGAGTTTGAATGGGATCTGTCTGAGAAGACCTCAATTTTATTTAGACCAAATGTAAGTATAGGTTTTGGCTCTTTTGAGCAGAGTAATAATTTTGCCTCAGTTGGTGCAGCCGGAACAAAAATAAATGATGGTGTAAGTAAATCTGCTGGAGATAATGAGTCTCAATCTTTAGGTGGCGATTTACTATTCCGCCAAAGGTTAGGAAAACCGGGCAGAACTTTTTCTGTTAACTTTACTTATAACTACTCAAATAACGATCTTGATGGGAGTAACTTCTCTGAAACAAATAAATATGGAAATAACCCCAATAGAAGTGTAGTAGATCAACAATATGACCTTAACAACAACTCATATGCTTTAGGTGCAAGAGCATCTTACACCGAACCATTAGGTAAAAACTATTTTTTAGAGTTGGCATATAGGTTTAATAGAAGTGTAAATAATTCAGAGAAAAACTCATTTGATTTTAACACTGTTACTCTTGAGTACGATTTGCGAGATGACGAGTATTCAAACAGATATAAAAATACATTTATCACTCAACAGGCAGAGGTTAATGTTAGAAAAAATGAAGAGAAATATAGCTACACTTTAGGCTTTAATGTGCAGCCCTCTTCTACAGAGAGTGTAGGAGATACAACTTATCTTTCTAGAAGTATTGTTAATATAGCCCCTTCGGCTCAGTTCGATTATAGATTTAGCGATATGCGTTCATTGAGAGTAAGATATAATGGCAGAACTAACCAGCCCTCTATTAATCAATTGCAGCCTGTGCCAGATAATTCAAACCCACTCTATATACCAATAGGAAATCCAGACCTTCTACCTGAATTTAACCATAGAATATGGGTGAACTTTAGAGATACTAAGAAAGAGACTTTTCGCTCTCTTAACTTTAGATTGGGAGCGAACTATACAATGGATAAAATTGTAAATAAGACATGGTATGACGAGGGTGGTGTACAGTATAGCCAACCTATAAATGAAGATGGTGTTTACTCTATCTTTTCTAATATTATGTACAATACTCCAATTAAAAAGTCTAAGTTTTACTTTATGTCTGGTACTCGGTTTTCTCTTAATAATGGAGTAAACTACTCTAATGGTATTAGGAATAAGGTCACAAGTATCTCTCCTGCTCAGATGCTAAGATTGACATATAGAGGTGAAGATCTTGAAGCAAGTGTTGGTGGAAGAGCATCTTACTCACATGCTTGGTATACAATAGAAGATAATATTAGACCAGCAACATGGAACAATTCGGTAGAGCTTTATTTAAATTGGACACTTCCAGAGGGGTTAAATTTAACTACAGACTTTGATTATCGCTTTTATATAGGATATGGAGAGGGCATGAACGAACCTTCGGCAGTATGGAATGCTCAAATATCTAAGCTTCTTTTCAAGAATAAAGGGACTTTAGCTCTTAAAGTATATGATATTTTAAAGCAGTCTAGGAATATGCATAGAACTACAACAGACAACTATGTAGAAGATATTCAAAACAATACTCTTGAGCAATACTTTATGCTTAGTTTTACTATTAGATTTGGCTCTTTTGGCAAGAGTGATTCAAGCTCTAGCCAGAGAAGGCCAGGAATGGGCCCAGGTTCTGGTAGAGGAGGTATGAGACGTCATTAAAAATTTATAGTTGATTATTAGCGATTACTAGAAAAAGTTTTCCATTTTTCAATAACATCTCTCAAATCTTGAGGGATGTTGTTGGTAAATAGAAGACGCTCTTGGGTTACAGGGTGGGTAAACTCTAAAGTTTTAGCATGAAGTGCGTGCCGAGGCATAATTTTAAAACAGTTTTCTACAAACTGTTTGTATTTGCTGTAAACAGTGCCCTTACGAATTCTATCTCCGCCGTAGCGTTCGTCGTTAAATAGAGGGTGCCCTAGCCAATCCATATGAACTCTTATTTGGTGAGTACGACCTGTCTCTAGTACACACTCTACTAGAGTAGTATATCCGAAGCGTTCAATTACTTTATAGTGAGTGACTGCATGTTTTCCAGCAGATCCATCTTGGTAGACTCTAAATTTTAATCTGTCGTTGGGGTCACGTCCAATATGGCCAGTAATTGTACCCTCATCTTCTTTGAGATTACCCCAAACTAGTGCTACATATTTTCTAGAAATAGTGTGGTCGAAAAACTGTTTAGAAAGGTGAAGTTGTGCTTGGTCTGTCTTTGCAACTAGTAGAAGACCAGATGTGTTTTTATCTATTCTATGAACCAGTATTCCCATTCTTGCATCTGTAGGATTGGCATCTTGTTTTAACCCTAAATGGTGTGCTAAGGCGTTTATTAATGTACCAGAAAAGTGGCCATGACCTGGGTGAACAACAAGACCCGCTGGCTTATTTACAAGTAGAAGATATTCATCTTCATAGGGTATATCTAGTGGAATATTCTCTGGAGTTACTTCAAACTTTTTTCTTTCATAAGGCATCTCAATGGTAATGACATCTAAAGGTTTTACCATATAATTTGCCTTCACTTTTTTACCGTTTGCAAGTACATATCCTGCGCCAATTGCAAGTTGAACCCTATTTCTAGAGGTTTTCTCCATTCGTGAGGTAAGAAATTTATCTACTCTAAGTGCTGCTTGCCCTTTATCTGAAGTAAAGCGAAAGTGTTCAAAAGAGGCATCTTGGTCAATCTCTTCTTCTTGGTCTATAAACTCCTCTTCTTTTGTAAGATATATCTTCTCTAGGGTTTGATCTGTTGTATTAAGTTTTTCAGATTTAGCTTGAGAGAGCTCTTGCATTTTCTGCTTTTCTTTATTTTTTGTCATTAATTGTTTTACTCTTTAGTCTCTTCTAATTTGCTCTTTTTTAATCTCTTCTAGTTTGACTTTGTCTACGCTCAACAAAAGATCTACTCTGCTGCCCAATGGGTGGGTGAGAGTGTCTGTAGAAGTGGGAGTCTGTTTAATTACAAAGCTAGAGAGAGAGTCTGTATAACTTTTTACAGATTGATCATATTTGAGCCTTCCTATATTAAGGGAGTTGTCTATAAGAATATCTTTAGCTGTTGTTAATGAGAAACCAAGTAGTGAGGGTATAGAGGTAGTGTTATTACGGTTGCTCATGCCCACTCTAAGGTCTATCTCGCTTTCTGCTACAATTTGTACTCCAGCTGGAATTTCTCTCCCTTGGTAGAGTTGAGATAAAACATTATTAGTAGCTATATCTTGAACGTATATAAGCTTGCCTACTTTAAGTTGTCTTGCTGCAAGTTCGGCCTTTGCTTGTCTTAATGAAAAACCTGTTACCGAAGGCATAGCTACTTTTTTTGGTTGTAAAGAATTTATAGTTAGAAGAACTCTTCTATTTTTCTTTACATAACTTCCTGCTGTTGGGTTTTGCCTGTAAACCTCTCCTCTGCCCATTCTTGGGATGAACACAGAGTCTGTTACCTCTAGCCTAAGACTGCTCTCATTAGCTATCTTTAGGGCCTCTGGAACTGTCATCCCAGATAAGTCTGGAACCTTAAGTTCTATGTTGTGTCTAGTAATTATTTTAAGAGTTAAGATGGTTAAAATAAGTATTGCTACAATAACAATAGCCCCCCATAATAAATTTTTTACTATCCAGTTCATCTTCTTCATAATTACTCTATTTTAAGACAAAAGTACTATTTTTTTATTATTTGATTGTAAAAGCTGTCTCTCTCTACAGCAATCATATTGCATTCGGCAGCTATTTTTTTTAGATTGGCCGAGGTCATAATAGGTTTTTGCTCTTTGGAACCTGCCATACTATATATTTTAGTGCTATTATTTATTGTGCCATCAATATCGTCTGCACCATAGAGAAGAGTGAGTTGGCATAACTCTTTGCCAAGCATTGGCCAGTAAGATTTAATATGAGGGAAATTATCTAACACTATTCTAGAGATAGCAAATGTTTTGAGCACCTCTATGCTGTCTACTTCGCCTAAGTAAGACATTGGGTTGTTTGCAGCTTTAAATAGTAGAGGAATAAAGGCATCGAACCCACCTGTTTTGTCTTGAAGCTCTCTAAGCATTAGTAGGTGGTCTATTCTATTTTCTCTACTCTCTATGTGGCCAAATAGCATTGTTGCATTTGTATTCATTCCAAGTTTATGTGCAGTTTCATGTATCTCTAGCCATCTTTGAGCATTGGCTTTATCTGGGCAAATTTGAGCTCTAATTTGAGGGTCAAATATTTCTGCTCCACCACCAGGAAGTGCAGATACTCCTCTTTTGATTAACTCTTTTAATACAACTTTTATTTCTAACCCTGCATTTTTAGCCATATCGTCTATCTCTACAGCAGAGAAAGCTTTTATAGTTACAGATGGAGGGAGCGATTTACGAATAGTTTCAATTACTCTGTAGTAGTAACTTATATCTTTTTGTGGGTGAACGCTTCCTACCACATGAACCTCTGTTGTACCTTCTTGGAACTTCTCTAAACAGTATTCATTTACCTCTTCTAAGCTCATTGTCCAAGCTCCAGGTTGGCTATTACTTGTTCTTCTATAGGAGCAAAATTTACAGTTATGCATACATACGTTGCTAGGCTCTAAATGGAAATTTTTGTTGTACCAAACGGTTCTTCCATTTAACTTCTCTCTTATTTGGAGTGCTTTTTCACTTAAAATATTAAGGTCTTGAATATTATAAAGCTCTAGGGCCTCTTCTTTCCCTATTCTCTCTCTCATCTTGTGCTGTTTTTATTTAGAATAAAAGCAAATAAACAAAAAAAGACGCACAACGGCGTCTTTATATTACTGAATCTATGATATTTCGTCTTTAGAAACGAGCTTCAGAAGAGACTGTAAGTTTCTTGCGACCGCGACGGCGGCGTGCTGCAAGTACTCTGCGTCCGTTTGGTGTAGACATGCGTTCACGGAAACCGTGTTTGTTGCGACGCTTGCGCAGTGATGGTTGAAAAGTACGTTTCATATTATTATAACTTAATTTTTATGTTTCTCAAAAGGGTTTGCAAAGGTAAATAAAATGTTTTTAATCGCAAAGAATTATACTACCGTTTAATAAAGATTATGCATTTTTCTTGAAACCACTCCTCTTTAAACCAAGATTTAATCTCTGTAATAGAGAAGTTATTTAACTCAATATTCATTTTGCTGGCAGCTGTAGTTATCTCATCTGTAACCATCCCTCCCTTTAGGTATAAAACTCCATTTGTGCTCTCTTTAGTAGATGGTTTAACTTTTTTCCAAACCCATGGTAGAAATTGAGAAAGATCTGTAACTGCTCTGGAAATCACAAAATTAAATTTTTGTTCTATCTCTTCTGCTCTAATTTGTTGTGCAGTTACATTTTTAAGGGATAAACTATGTTTAATCTCATTAACAACTTTAATCTTTTTTTTAATTGAATCGCAAAGAAAAAAGTTGCACTCAGGAAAAATTATTGCTAAGGGTATTCCAGGAAACCCCCCTCCAGTTCCTACGTCTAGGATGGTAGAACCAGCAGGGAATCTTGTATGTTTAGCAATAGCTAAGGAGTGAAGTACATGATGCAGATAGAGGTTATCTATATCTTTTCTAGAGATAACATTTATTTTTTGATTCCACTCTCTATAAAGTGGCCCCAATGCTTTTATCTGCTCTTTTTGCTCTCTATTAATATTAGGAAAGTATTTATATATTAGCTCTTCCATATTTCGTTTAAAAGTTTTTTGGATCTCCTTATTCTTGTTTTAATTGTGTTGAGAGGTAGTTCTAGCTCTTTTGAAATCTCTTCTAATGGGTAGTCATTAATAAACCTCAGCTCTGCTACCTCTCTGTAAATTTTAGGCATTTTTTGGATGGCTTTTAATATATTTTCAACCGCTTGGCTATTTATCATAACCTCCTCTGGACTTAATGCTGTATTGAAAGCTTTTTTTTCTCTGTTTAATTCAGATTCTGTTAATGTTGTTGCCGAGGGGATTCTATTTTTACGTAAAAAGTCGAATGAGTTATTTTGTGCAATTGTGTAGAGCCAGGTAGAGAAGGCATAATTGTGGTTGTATTTAGAGAGGTTGTTGAAACATTTATGAAAGCTCTCTTGACAAATGTCCTCGGCATCTTCTCTATTTGGGATAATATTCATTATATAGTTTATAAGAGACTCTCTATATTTATTAACAAGTGCATTGCAAGCTGCTCTATCTCCTTTAGCTGCTTGATTTATAATATGACTATCTGTGTTGTCTGTGTGCGACATAGAGTTTTTTAATAAATATTAATGCGCTTCAAGCCAGTTTGAACCCCAATCACAATCTACTGTTAAGGGAACTTTAAGCTCTAATACACTCTCCATCTCTTCTATAACTAATTTGCTAAGTTGTTCTGCTTCACTTCTAAGAGCATCAAAGATAAGTTCGTCATGCACTTGAAGTACCATTTTACTTTTAAGGCCCTCTTTTTTAATTCTTTCGGCAACATTTATCATTGCCACTTTTATTATATCTGCTGCGCTTCCCTGGATAGGAGCATTAACTGCATTCCTCTGGGCTAACCCTCTTACAACTGGGTTCTTAGATTCTATGTCTGGTAGGTACCTTTTGCGTCCGTATAGAGTGGTTACAAAACCATCTTTTTTAGCTTTTTCAATTGCTTGCTTCATGTAGTTCTCTACCTGAGGGTAAGATGCAAAGTAATCTTCTATTAACTTTTTTGCCTCGCTACGTGGGATGTCTAGTCTTTGAGACAAACCGTATGCAGAGATTCCATAAATAATTCCAAAGTTTGCTACTTTGGCGCGATTTCTCTGTTCTCGAGTTAATTCACTCTGGGCAATTGAAAAAATCTTAGAAGCTGTAGCTGCATGAATATCTTTGCCCTCTTTAAAGGCAGTTATAAAATGGGGGTCTTCGCTCATGTGAGCCATTAACCTAAGCTCTATTTGGGAGTAATCTGCAGACATTATAACCCCATCTGGGTTAGAGGGTATAAAGGCTTTTCTAATTGCTCTCCCCCGCGGTGTTCTTATAGGAATGTTTTGTAGGTTTGGTTTTATGGAGCTTAACCTACCTGTAGAGGTTAATGATTGATTGTATGTTGTATGAATTTTCCCTGTTTTTGGAGAGATTAGAGAAGGGAGAGGGTCTATGTAGGTAGAGAGTAGCTTTTTTACCGTTCTATATTCTAAAATTAGGGGAACAATAGGGTGCAAATCAATAATTTTGGTTAGAGTCTCTTCGTCTGTAGAGTAGTTTTTCTTAGCAGTTTTTTTAGCATTTTTAACTAAGTCTAATTTTTCGTAGAGAATTACTCCTAGTTGTTTTGGAGAAGAGACGTTAAGGGTGGGCTCTTCTGCTAAGTCTTTTACCTTTTGTTCAATTTTGTTTAACTCTAAAGTAAGTTCTTGGCTATATTCCATAAGCATAGAGGTATCTATTTTTACCCCTTGATACTCCATGTTTGCAAGCACCTTTATAAGAGGCATCTCTATATTGTTGTATAGAGAAGAGAGATTTGCCTCTTTTAGCTCTTTAGTGAGTTTTTCATATAGGGGAAAAAGTAGTGGAAGCTCTTTTAGCATAGTTGTGCTAGAGTCTTCGCTCTCTAAAGAAGAGAAAAGATCTCTACTCTCTTGAGAGTTTTCTAACTGTAAATTTAGATATCTATTGGCTAAGATATCTAGCTTATGAGAACGCTCTGGCATAATTAGATAGTGCATAAGCTCAATATCTGCTAAGTATCCATTAAGTTCACTCCCTTGCTCTTTTAAGTAACTAGCTAAAGATTTAATATCATACCCAACTTTAATAATATTTGGGTTTTCCATTGATTCTTTAATAGAGAAGGAAAGTTTTTTATTAGAAGAGATAATATAGGCAATATTGTCTGTTCCAACTATTAGACCTTGGTCAAAAAAACTAAAAGAGAGGTACTTTAGCTCTAGAGCTTTTTTAGATACGTTACTATCACTACTAAGAGTCCATGCAACTGGGCTTTGCTTTTTAGCTATTAGCTCTTCTTCCTCTATTACTTGTGCTGGGTCTATTGAAAAAACTTGAGCCAGTTGAGGGAGCATTTTATTTAGAGAAGAGAATTCGTGTTTGGCAAAAAGCTCTTTAGCTTTTGAAAAATTAGGTACAGAGAGTGCTAGCTCTTGTTCGTTCCAATCTAATTGCACATTAGTATCAATGGTAACAAGTTTTTTGCTGAGCTCTATATGGGCAAGAGCCTCTTTAAATGCCTCTTGCTGTTTGGGAGGTAATTCTGTTAGGTTCTTGTAAATGTTTTCTACACTTTTATATTTGGCTATAAGCTTTTTAGAGCTTACTTCACCTACTCCTCTTACACCTGGAATATTGTCTGAAGAGTCTCCCCATAGGGTGAGTATATCTATTACTTGTGAGGGGTTATCTATGCCATACTGTTCACATATTTGTTTCTTCCCAATAATTATATCTTCGGCACCACTTCTTCCTGGTTTATATTGGAATATATTGTCTGAAACAAGTTGTCCATAATCTTTATCTGGAGTGACCATATAGACTTTGTGCCCCTGTTTCTCTGCAATTTTAGCAAAAGTGCCAATAACATCGTCTGCTTCAAAGCCATCTTTCATTAGTACTGGAATTGAGACTGCCTCCATAAGTTCACAAAGAGGTTCTAGAGATTCCTTAATAAGCTCTGGTGTTGCAGTGCGGTTGGCCTTATATTGTGGGAATATTTGGTGTCTAAATGTTTTGACAGGTGGGTCAAAAGCAACTGCAAAATGGGTTGGCTTCTCTTTTATTAAAAGCTCCATAAGAGTTTTAGTAAATCCAAATAGTATAGAGGTATCTTCTCCTTTGGAGTTTATCATTGGGCGCCTTAAAAATGCATAATACATTTTAAAAATTAGAGCGTGACCATCTATTAAAATAAGTTTTTTCATTTAAAGGTTTTTTGGCTATTGATTGTCTTGGGCAAACCACTCTACAAATGAGGTTGTTGTTTCATATAGCCTTAGACTATATAGCTCTAGGAAACTAGGTAGTTCTCTATTGAGGAGTTGTGCAAAGTGAATTATAAGGTTTTCTGAAGTTGGTTGAAAAGGGGTAATAATTACATTACTATATGAATCTAATATCTCTTGTGCTAAGAGAGCATCTTCTCTTAAAATGAGTGCATGATCGTATTTATCTACTATTATTTTGTTTATGACTCTTTTTAATTCAGAAAAATCTATTACCATTCCGGTTTTGGGCTCTTTACTCTCTTTTTGTGGAGACCCTTTGAGAGTAACTAGTAGTTTATAGGAGTGACCGTGAATAGAGCGGCATTTGCCATCGTAATTTACTAATGAGTGAGCACCTTCAAAACGGAACTCTTTTGTGACTCTTATAATTGACATATTTTTTTTACAAAAGTATTAATAATTTTGGAGTTGGATAAGTTATTAAGTTTACAATTTTAATGATAAAACCATATAAAATAGAATATGTTTAGAATTGGCAATAATATCTATTACTAAAAGAAAGATTTATTTGATTTTAAATTACAATTTAGTATTTTTGTTGCAATATAAATAGTATAATATTACACATAATAAATATAAAAAAATGGCATTAGACATTCAAAACATTTTATCTGACAACGCAAAAAGTATGAGAAGGTCTGCTATCCGCGATCTACTTAGTGTTGCAAATAGACCAGAAGTTATCTCTTTTGCAGGTGGTTTCCCAAATCCAGCTACTTTTCCCGTAGAAGATCTTAAAGTTATTATGCAAGAGGTTTTAGAGGAGGAGAGCACATCTGCATTACAGTATGGCCCTACAGAGGGTAATGGAAAACTCCGTGAAATTTTAGCTGAAAGATATAGAGCTCAAGGGCTAGAAATAACTAAAGATAATATTCTTATTACCACCTCTTCACAGCAGGCAATTGATTTGACCTCAAGAATTTTTATTAGCCCAGGTGATACTATTGTTTGTGGCCTTCCTTCTTATCTTGGAGCGCTTCAGTCTTTTTGGTCTTATCAAGCAAATCCTATTGGAATAACTAAAGATGAGGAGCTTGAGATTGTTGTAAAAGCTTTAATAGCTACTGGTAAAAAACCTAAGTTCATTTACACTATTCCAGATTTCCAAAACCCATCTGGAGTTACAATGAATGTAGAAAAAAGAAAGATGGTTCTAGATGTAGCAGAAAAATATGACCTGCTTGTTATAGAAGATAGCCCTTATAGAGAGATTCGTTTTGAGGGAGAGCATCAACCGCTTCTCTACTCAATGAATAATCAAAGAGTAATGCTGTTTGGAACTTTATCTAAAACTGTTCTTCCAGGTTTCCGTATTGGTTGGGTAATTGCTCCAGAAGAGATTATAGATCGTTTGGTAGTAGCTAAACAATCTTCAGACTTGTGTGCTCCTGTATTTGACCAAGCTGTTGTTGCTAGGTATTTCCAAAAAGGTTTGTTCGATAAGAACTTGTCTAAGACTATAGATCTCTATAGGAACAAGCGTAATCATATGATTAGCTGCTTTGAAAAATATATGCCAAAGGGTGTTGAGTGGACAAACCCAGAGGGTGGCCTATTCTTATTTGTAACTCTTCCAGAGGGGTACGATACTAGAGAACTATTTGATGTAGCAATTAAAGAGAATGTTGCATTTGTAATAGGCGAGGCTTTCCACTGTGACGGATCTGGTAAAAACACCTTAAGAATTAACTTCTCATTTATGGATCAAGAGAGAACAGAAGAGGGTGTTAAGAGATTGGCAAAAGCTATTGATGAGATGTTAAACAAAAGTTAGAAGCGTTGAATTAAACTTTAGAGAGGAGTCTTTGAAAATTTTATCAAAGGCTCCTTTTTCTATTAATGAAGTTGGACTCCCTGTAATAAAGTTACTATGCCCAAGAATCCATATTTTATCGCAAATTTTAATTGCTTGTTGTAGGTCGTGGGTAGAGAATATTATGGTTTTGTTCTGCTCTAGGGTAATTTTTTGAAGAAGTTTAGTTACAGTAATTTTATTTTCTATATCTAAAAAAGCAGTTGGTTCGTCTAGTAGAATTATCTGGCTGTTTTGTACTAGGCTTCTGGCTATAGCTGCTCTTTGGAATTCTCCATCACTTAAAGTACTAATATCTCTGTTTTCAAAGGAGCTAAGTGCAACTTTGTTTAAAGTCTCTCTAATGAGAATTTCATCTTCATATGAGATACTCCCCAACCAATTACTTCTGTTGTAACAGCCAGTTGCAAGCATGTCAAAAAGCGAAAACCTTTGGGCTCTAGGGCTCTGGGCGGGAACAAAAGAGACTTTTTGTGCCAGTTGGCTAGCCTTATACTCTTTTATACTTTTACTTAAAAGAGAGATCTCTCCACTTATATATGGTATAGCTCCTGAAAGAGATTTAAGGAGTGTGCTTTTACCTGTACCATTAGCGCCAATAACAGCTATCATCTGGCCTTTTTGGGCAGATGCATCTATATTGTTATAGATTGCTTTATTATATCCAATAGATACTTTTTGGAGTTCTAGTACAATATCTCTCCCTGCGTTTACCTTTTTCATGATTATACAGTTTTTCTCTTCAAGATAATATACATTATAACAGGTACGCCAATTAATGCACTAACTGTGTTAATAGGTAAAATCTGTGTCTGCCCAGGAAGTTGAGACACCGTATCGGCAAAAATCATTAGAGCAGCTCCTATGATAGCAGTAGCAGGAAGAAGTATTTTGTGATTTGCATTTTTAAAGATCATTCTTGCAATATGTGGAACGGCTATACCAATAAAACCTATTGGCCCACAAAAAGCAGTTATGCTTCCAGCCAAAAGGGTAGTTGCAATAAGAATTCTTCTGCGAGTAGCCTCTAAGTTAACACCTAGACTTCTTGCATAGGCCTCTCCTAAAAGCAGAGTGTTTAAATCTTTAATATTATAAATAGAGAGTGCAAAGCCTATTGTAACAATTAGAAACATAATCCAAATTTGAGAGAGAGAGAGTCCAGAAAAGCTTCCCATAGTCCACATAACAAATACTTTAAGGTCTGTAGAAGAAGAGAAGTACTGTATTAGTGATATAATTGCTCCGGTAACGCTTCCAATCATTATTCCAAAAATTAGGAATGATATATTGTCTTTTAATCTTTGTGAGACTAGCAGTATTAGTAGAGTTACTCCAAAGGCTCCTAACCAAGCAGCTGTTACAATTCCAATGTTGGATAGTAGTGATGTAGATAGTGAAATACCAAAGGCAGAAAAACCCATTATAAAAATGGCAACTCCAAGACCTGCTCCAGAACTAATACCAAGAATAAAGGGATCTGCCAACGGATTTTTAAAAAGAGTTTGCATTTGAAGGCCACATATAGAGAGTGAAGCACCTGCTAGTAAAGCAGTAATAGCTTTTGGTATGCGATAAGAGAAAATTATATTATGAACCCAGCTAGGTGTCTGGCCACCAGTAATAGCAGCAAAAACCTGGTCTATTGGCAATAAAACAGACCCTAATAAAAGATTTAGGATAATAAGAATTGACAATAGGAGTACTATGGTAGAATACCAGGTGATATATGATTTTCTAATTTTCAATAACTTGCTTCACTTTTGGCCACTAAGATAGTGCAAAAAAGATAAATCTCTTTGATTTTATTTTTGTATTTTTGTATTCTATTCAGAAACATTTAAAATAATGTATATTATGAGAGAAAAAATAGTTGCAGGTAATTGGAAAATGAATACTACAGTTGCCGAGGGTGAGCTTTTAGTAAAACAGTTAATATTTTTGTCAAAAGATTTTAATCCAGAGGTAGGGGTAATAGTTGCTCCCCCTTTTACTCATCTTTCACATATTAGTAACATAATTAAAAGTGAAAAGAGCTCAATAGCTCTTGCTGCCCAAAACTGTGCATTTATGGAATCTGGAGCCTATACAGGTGAAGTATCTGTAAATATGTTAAAAGAGCTTGGCTGTGAATATGTAATATTGGGCCATTCAGAAAGAAGAGAGTATTTTGGAGAGAGTAGCGAGATATTGCTTAAAAAGATTAATCTAGTAATCTCTGCTGGAATGAAACCAATTTTTTGTGTAGGTGAAAAGTTAGAAGAACGTGAGTCTAAGCAACACTTTGAGGTTGTTTCTGCTCAAATTAAAGAGGTTTTATATAAGCTCAGAGGAGTTGAATTTGCAAATGTAGTAGTAGCATATGAACCAGTTTGGGCTATTGGTACAGGTAAAACTGCAACATCTGACCAAGCAGAAGAGATGCATGCATTTATAAGAAGAGTTATAGGAGATAAATTTGCTGCATATGCAGATAATACTGTTATTCTATATGGCGGTAGCTGTAAACCTTCTAATGCGCAAGAGCTTTTCTCTAAAGATGATGTAGATGGTGGTTTAATTGGTGGAGCATCTTTGGTTGCACAAGATTTTGCTGCAATAATAAACTCTTTCGAATGAACTACATTGAGGTAAAAATAGAGGTAACTCCTTTTTCTGAGGAGTTTTCAGATATTATTATCTCTGCAATAGAAGAGTTGCCATTTGAAAGTTTTGTTAACGACTCCCCTTTTTTGAAAGCATACATTCCTCAAAATAACTTTGATACTAGGGACTTAGAAGATGCGCTCTCTTGGTTAAGAGGTTTGGAGAGTTTTTCTTTTAAAGTATCTAGTAAGGTTATAGAATATAAAAATTGGAATGAGGTGTGGATGAGTAATTTTTCACCCATCGTAGTAGGGGATAGATGCACTGTAAAGGCGCACTTCCATAAAGACCTACCCAATACAGAATTTAATATTATTATTGAGCCTAAAATGGCTTTTGGTACTGGACACCACCAAACCACCCATTTAATGATAGAGTCTATTTTGGAGAGTAATCTTAAAGGCAAAAGTGTGCTTGATATGGGGTGTGGCACTGGCATACTATCTATTTTGGCGGTTATGTGCGGTGCCAATACTCCTGTTCGTGCTATAGATATAGACCCTATAGCTACCGACGCAGCTCGTGAAAATAGTGAGAAGAATGGAGTTGGAAACAAAATAGAGGTATTAACAGGCAACTCTGCCCTTATTAAAGCTAGAGAGTATAATATTATTTTAGCAAATATTAGTAGAAATATTATTCTATCTGACCTTGAGGTCTATTCTACAGCTTTAAAGAGTAATGGCACTCTTATTATTAGTGGCTTTTACACTCAAGATGTGCCAATACTTGTAGAGGCAGGTAAAAAACAGGGGTTAGTTTTAATCTCTGAGGCAGCTAGAGATAATTGGTCTCGATTAAAATTCTTGAAAAAATGAATTTTTATTGTCTAAACTATTGCAAACAAAAAAAAATGTTTTACCTTTGCATTCCTCAAAGAACGCGGGCATGGCGTAATTGGTAGCCGCGCTAGACTTAGGATCTAGTGCCGAGAGGCGTGGGGGTTCGAGTCCCTTTGCCCGCACAACGAAAGGCAGATTCCCTTTGGGATATCTGCTTTTTGTCTATTAAATAGCTTTTGAAAAAAAATAGATATATTTATGAAGATTACACAGAAGAATTTAGATGACTTGACGCTTATAGTCACACTTAACGTTGAAAAGGAAGACTACGCAGAAAAAAGAACAAAGATTCTTAAAGATTTTCGCCGTAATGCAGATATTAAGGGCTTTCGTAAAGGAATGGCGCCTATATCTCTTATAGAGAAGATGCATGGTAAAAATGCTCAGCTAGATGCGGTAAATAATGTTATTTCTGAATCTCTGAACAACTATATAACCGAAAACAAGATTAATGTCTTGGGCGAGCCACTTCCTAATGAAACAGAGCAAAAACCTATTGATTGGGAGAATGATCAAGAGTTTTCAGTTTCATTTGATATTGGAACAGCACCAGCTGTTGAGTTAGAGCTCACTGCCAATGATAAGATCACTTACTACAATGTTAAAATTAGGAAAGAAGATAAAGAGAAGTACATCTCTAATTTACTTAAACAATTTGGAACTCTTGTAGATACAGATGTAGTAAAAGACGATGATTTTATTATTGCAGATCTTATTCAGGGAGAGACTAAAATTGAAGGTACTTATATAGCTTTACGCTCAATTGCAACCGACCAGATTAAAAACGACTTTATTGGTAAGAAGAGTGGAGACAGTTTTGAGATAGATGTAAATAAAGCTTTTGAAAACGAGACCGATAGAGCTGCTATGCTTAAGGTGAAAAAAGAGGAGCTTGCATCTTTAAATCCTGTTTATACTGTTGTTATTAAAGAGGTTAAAACTTTTGCCGATGCAGCTATAGATCAAACACTTTTTGACAAAATGTTTGGTGAAGGAGTTGTAAAGAGTGAAGAGGAGTTCAATGAAAAAGTTGAAGAGAGACTTAAAGCAGAATATGCACAGGAGAGCGACTATAGATTTATGTTAGACGCTCGTGAAGCTCTTATAGAGAAGGCAGCACTTCCTCTTCCAGAGGAGTTTTTAAAGAGGTGGTTGTTTACAGCAAACGAAGGTAAATTTACCATGGAAGAGATAGAAAAAGACTTTCCAGTTTTCCTTAAAGATTTCCGCTGGCAAATGATTCGTCAATATATAACTCGTGAGCAGGAGATTAAAATGACTCGCGAAGACCTTTTAGACCAGGCTCGTAAGATTGCAGCATATCAATTTGCAATGTATGGTTTGAACAATGCACCAGAGGAGCAGTTAAATCAGTATGCAGAGTCTATTCTTTCTAATGAGAAAGAGGCTAAGAGAATATATGAGAAAGTAGAAGAAGATTTAGTTCTTAACTATGTTCGTTCTGTTGTTACTCTTGATAAAAAGAGCATCTCAATAGACAAACTTAAAGAGCTTACAAACTAATTGATAAATAAAAAATAATGAGTTATGGCTACTGATTTTGAAAAATATGCTATAAAGCACCAAGGTATAAGCAGTCTAACTCTTCATAGGGTTAACTCCCTTTACGGAGCTTATATTAATCCTACAATTATTGAAGAGAGAAAACTTAATATTGCTGCAATGGATGTTTTTTCTCGTCTAATGATGGATAGAATAATTTTTTTAGGAGTTCCTATTAACGACGATGTTGCAAATATAATTCAAGCACAACTACTCTACTTAGATTCAACCGAAAGCAAATCAGATATTCAGCTCTACATAAACTCTCCGGGTGGAGGTGTTTATGCAGGGCTAGGTATTTATGATACTATGCAGTTGGTCTCTTCTGATGTTGCAACAATTTGCACAGGCATGGCTGCCTCTATGGCTGCAATTTTACTTACATCTGGAGCTTCTGGTAAGAGATCTGTTTTGCCTCATTCAAGAGTAATGATTCACCAACCTATGGGTGGAGCCGAAGGTCAAGCTAGTGATATTGAAATTACTGCTAAACAAATTGTTACCCTTAAGAAAGAGCTTTACGAAATAATTTCTTTGCATACTGGCCGTTCTGTTAAACAGATAACTAAAGATGCCGATAGAGATTATTGGATGCGTGCACAAGAGGCCAAAGAGTATGGGATGATTGATGAAATCTTAACCAATCCAAATAAAAAGAGATAGATGCCGTCTAAATATAATGAATTTTGTGCTTTCTGCGGAAGAGGTAAAGACGAAGTAGATGTTCTTATTGCAGGTGATATAGCCTCTATATGTGGCGATTGTGCCCAGCAAGCAGTAGATTTTACAAAAGAGGTAGCAAGTTCTAAAAAACCTAAACCTGCTAAAGGTGAGGGCAAGTTACTTAAGCCAAAAGAGATTACTCAGTTTCTTGATGAATATGTTATTGGGCAAGAACAAGCTAAAAGATATCTTGCTGTTGCTGTTTATAACCATTATAAAAGGATAAACCAGCCACTTGATGCCGATCTTGATTTAGAGAAATCTAATATTCTACTTGTGGGTAGAACAGGTACTGGTAAGACTCTTATGGCTAGGACTATTGCTAAGATGCTAGATGTCCCTTTTACTATAGTAGATGCAACTATTCTCACAGAGGCTGGTTACGTAGGAGAAGATGTAGAGAGTATTTTAACACGTTTGCTTCAAGAGGCAGATTATGATGTAGAGAGAGCTCAAAGCGGGATTATTTTTATTGATGAGATTGATAAAATTGCACGTAAAAGTGACAATCCTTCAATTACCAGAGATGTTTCTGGAGAGGGTGTTCAGCAAGCTATGCTTAAACTACTTGAAGGGAGCGTTGTGAATGTACCGCCACAAGGTGGTAGAAAGCATCCAGAACAGCGTATGATTGCTGTAAACACTAAAAATATTTTGTTTATTTGTGGTGGAGCTTTCGAGGGGATTGATAGAAAGATTTCTCAGAGATTGAATACACAGGTAGTTGGGTATGGTACAGCAGTTAAGAAAGAGAGTGTAGATAGAGATAATCTGCTTAAATATGTAGCTCCTCAAGATTTGCAAGCCTATGGGCTTATTCCAGAAATTGTTGGACGTTTACCTGTTCTTACATATCTAGAGCCTCTAGATAGAAAGGCACTTAGCGACATTTTAACTAAGCCTAAAAATGCTCTTATTAAGCAGTATAAAAAGCTTTTTGAGATGGATGGGGTAAAGCTTATTTTGGAAAAAGAGGTGTTAGATTTTATAGTGGATACTTCTATTGAGTATAAACTTGGAGCTCGTGGGCTAAGGTCTATTTGCGAAGCTATTATGGTAGATGCTATGTACAACACACCTTCTCAAACCAAAAAGACTCTTACAATTAAGCTGCCATATGCAAAGAAAATGGTAGATAAGTTTACAGGTTCATTAGCTGTTAAATAGCTCTACATAAATTCGGCAACTCTAGATAGGGTAAGAATAATTAGAAGAACTAGAAATTCTCCTCTTTTGTTTTTATCTGTTTTCTTGCTGGTTAAATATTCATTTATAATAAAAGCCGAGGGTATTGCAAGAAGTGTCATATACTCCCCTTTTATCTCTTTGTTTAAGAGCATTATTATTGTGAGTACAATTGCTGTTACAATAAATCTTAGTAATGCAGTTGCCTTAATAATTTTTAGGCTCCTTAGTTTGTTGAGTATAGAGTATACTGCTCTGTATGCAATGTAGAGCGAAAAGGCAAATAGAATAATATGTGCAACGGTATCTATATTTAGGTGAGGAACAGATATTGTTGTTATTTTTTGCCACAGAATCTGGGCATACAGAGATGCATCTTCAAATACAATATACCTTATAGAGAATAGAAATAGGTAGGGCAAAATTGTTGCACCAACAAAAATTATTAAACTCCTTATAGAGAATGAACTCTTTATAAGTGAGTAGTAAAATATAAAAGGAATAAGGGCCAGAAGGTGAAAGTCAAATAGGGTAGCTATAGAGATAAGAATAGAAGCTAAAAAAATGTTTGTGTGATTGTTAGCTGGGTTTATTGTGTAATAGAGAGAGAGCAAAAAGAGCGGGGCTGCAATGGTATTAACGTTAAAGAAAATTGTTTCTGGGCTGGAAAATAGAAAAATTAGATATAAAAAGATTAAAACTAAGGAGCCTTTTCCAGTATGAAAATGTCTGTAATTTAGTATATGTATTATAGATGCAGTTACTCCTGTAACTGCGAGGGTAAGTAAAACAGATACTGTGGTAGAAAGGTATTGTGTCTCTAGAAAACCAGTTAAAATAGAAATTTGTGACACTTTTTGTATTGAGTAGTTTGCGCCAGAGAGAAGTAGAGAGGTGGTAAGAAAAAAGAGTGCACTCATACCCAAAAAAAGTGGAGAGTAAATAAATTTATATCTATTATCTTTTTTTGCCATGTTCTAAATTAGGTCTAAGCCAATATCTTTTCTGTATTGTACTCCTTGAAAATTAACTCCTTTAGCCAGCTGGTATATAGTTTCTCTTCCCTTGTGAATAGAGTCTGTAAGAGTTGTTAGGGCAAAGACTCTCCCCCCGTTAGTTACTAATTTTTTCTCTTGGAGTTTTGTTCCAGAGTGGAATAGTAGATCTTCTTTAAGGTTGTTGCTAATCTCTATTGGATAACCTTTTTGATATGAATTTGGGTACCCTTTAGATACCATTACTAAAGTTAGAGCTGTACCAGGGTCTGTCTCTATTTGCTCTTTTGCAAGAGTTCCATTGCCAGTTGCAATTAAATGAGCAAGAAGGTCACTTTTTATTCTAGGCATAACAGCTTCTGTCTCTGGATCGCCCATTCTTACATTGTACTCAATAACATAAGGCTCTTCATTACAATTCATTAGACCTATGAAAATAAATCCAGAATATTCTATTTTTTCTTTTTTTAGGCCCTCTATTGTAGGAATTACAACTCTCTCTTCTACCTTTTTCATGAAAGTAGAGTTTGCAAATGGTACTGGAGATACTGCTCCCATACCTCCTGTATTTAGACCGGTATCTCCTTCACCTATTCTTTTATAATCTTTTGCTTCGGGAAGTATTAGGTAGTTGTAGCCATCTGTAAGTACAAAAACAGAGAGTTCTATTCCACTTAAAAATTCTTCAATAACTACTATATTACCAGCCTTGCCAAACTTGCCATTTAACATTTGAGTGAGCTCTTTTTTAGCCTCGTCTAAATCATCTAAAATTAAAACTCCTTTTCCTGCTGCAAGACCGTCTGCCTTAAGTACGTAGGGAGATTTAATGCTTTCTAGATATCTATACCCCTCTTCAAGAGTTTCTATATTGAATGAGTTGTACATTGATGTAGGAATATTATGCTTTAACATAAATGATTTAGCAAAATCTTTACTCCCCTCTAACATTGCTCCTTGAGAATCTGGCCCTATGAAAGTTATATTTTTGAGAAGGGTCTCTTTTGCGAAAAAATCTTTGAGCCCGTTTACTAAAGGCTCTTCTGGCCCTACTACAACCATATCTATATTGTTGTCTAGTACAGCCTCTTTTATTGCTTGGAAATCTTTAATATCTATCTCTAAATTTTGTGCAACTTGTAGGGTTCCTGGGTTGCCAGGTGCGCAAAAAAGTTTCCCAAGCAAATTACTCTTAGAAATTTTCCACGCTATTGCATGTTCTCTACCTCCTGCTCCAATAATTAGTACTCTTCTCATATTTTTTGGGCAAAAATAGTAATAATAAATTAACTTTGTAAGCTATTGGAGATAACCATGAAGTATTTAAAGTCAATATTAATAATAGTTTTATTCTTGATTACCTCTTGCAAGGGAGATTTAATCCCTAGGAAAGAGATGTCTTATATTATTGCAGATATTTATAAGGCAGACAGGTATGTTACTTCTCAATATGAATTATTATTAGCTGCCGATTCTATACAGATATATGAGGCTGTGTTTAACCATTATGGTTATACTGGTGCTGAGTTTACTAATACAATTGAGCACTACCTCTCTAGACCTACAAAGTTAAAAGAGATTTACGCAGGAGCTAAGGCAATTGTAGAGGAGCAAGAGATTCAAGTAAGTAATGATCTTAAGTATAAAAATAGATTAGACTCTATTAGGGTTATTTATACTAGACTTTTAAAAAAGGCCGAATCTGTTGTTAAGTTGTTGCCAGAAGAGAGAGCTGTAAGGTGGATATTGGAGCCGTTAAAGTATGCTCGTTGGAGCTTTTCATACAACGATTCTATTAGAGAGCTTTATGAAAACCCTCAAATGACAAGGTGGTGGCTTAATAATTTTAAAAAAGATACTACCACATTAAAACCATTTTTAGTAAATGAGAAAGATAGCCGCGCAGTACCTATTTCCCCTAAACTCAAAAAAGCCAATCTCAAAAGGACTCTTAATCCTTAGTGATAGTGGGGAAGTATTAGATATAAGGGAGTTGAAAGAAGAGGAAGAGAGTACCGAGTTTTATAATGGTATTCTTGTTCCTGGTTTTGTAAATTCACATTGTCATATAGAGCTTTCGCATTTAAAAGGGGTATTTCAAAAGGGTACCGGAATGGCTGGTTTTATTAGACAGATAAATATGCTTAGAGAGAGTGTCTCAAAGGAGGAGCGTATTGCAGCCTTAGAGAGAGAGATGGATACTCTTTATAGTGCGGGTGTTAGTGCAATGGCAGATATTAGTAACTGTGAAGAGAGCTTCGAGACCAAATCTAAATCTAAGATTTATACTAGAACTTTTCTTGAGGTGTTTGGCTCTGAACCAGAAATTGCATTGGAGGTAATGGACGGGGTAGTTGCTTTGACTGCGTTAGCTAAAGAGTATGGAATAGACGCTGCTCCAACTCCTCACTCTTGTTATACTATGAGCCCTGGGCTGTTAGAGGCTTCTAGTGCTAAAGCTTTAGAGGCTGGGTGGCTCTCTTATCATAATCAAGAGAGTTGGGAAGAGGAGGAGCTTATTATGAGTGGTACAGGCCCTTTGGCTCAGAGTTATAGAAGCCGTTCTTTAAGCATGCCACCTGTAACAGGGAGCTCGGCTCTTCTCTATTTTTTAGAGAGGTTGGCAAATATTGGTGGAGTGAATGAGCAGAATGTACTTCTTGTTCACAATACTTTTACTAACGAACAGAGTGTAAAAGCAGCAAAAGAGGTTATAAAAAATTTATATTGGGCTATTTGTCCTTTGTCTAATCTGTTTATTCATAATGCTTTGCCTCCTTTAAGTTTACTAATGAGAGAGCAAGCTACAATAACATTGGGTACAGACTCTCTCTCTTCTAACAATTTGCTATCTATGGTAGATGAGATAAAGTGTATCCATAAGTACTTTCCTACCATTGAGTTAAAAGATATTTTGGAGTGGAGTTCTTATAATGGGGCAAAATTTCTTGGGAAAGAAAATACTCTGGGGTCCTTTGAAAAGGGGAAAGAACCGGGAGTAGTTTTAATTGACAATATAGATTGGCAGAAGATGCAGCTTACAGAGCAGAGTAAATCTGTGAGATTAGTTTGATTCCAACTATTTGTATTGAGATTGAGTATATATTAACTTAGATTTTTAAAATATTAACGAATGTCTACTATATTATTTAATGAGATAGTTTTTGGCCCTATAAAGAGTAGGAGGCTTGGTATTTCGCTAGGTGTAAATCTTTTACCACTTCATGGTAAGTGGTGTAATTTTGATTGTGTTTATTGTGAGTGTGGTTTTAATAAAGATGGTAAGGCAGATAAAAAACTGCCTACAGTGCAGGAGGTTAAAGAGTCTTTAATATTAAAGTTGAGAGATCACGACCATACAATAGGCAAGATAGATACAATAACATTTTCTGGAAATGGGGAGCCCACTTTGCACCCTAATTTCTCTGAGATTATAAAGATTACTCTGGAGCTTAGAGATATGTATGCAAAGGAGGCTAAGGTCTCTGTTCTAACAAATGGTTCTATGATTGACAAGCCATTGGTAGCAGAGGCTTTGTTGAGCGTAGATAATTCAATAATAAAAATTGACTCGGCCTTTAATAAAACAGTAAATTTAATTGATAGGCCTTTGTATAACTATTCTATAGATAAACTTATAGAAAACCTAAAGATTTTTAAGGGTGAGTTTGTTTTGCAAACAATGTTTTTAAGAGGAGAGTTAGATGGAGTGGCTATAGATAATAGCACTCAAGAAGAGGTGGAAGCTTGGTATAGAGTTGTAGAGAAGATAGAACCTAGAGAGATTATGATTTATACAATAGATAGGGAGACTCCTTTGGAGGGACTTAAGAAGGTTTCTGTAGAGCAGATGGAAAAGATAGCGCATCCTTTAAGAGAGAAGGGGTATAAAGTTTCTATAAGTGGTTAAAATTTATTGAGTATGAGATTGCTTATTCAGAGAGTTTCCCATGCATCTGTTATTGCGAATGGTGTTTTATCTGGAAAGATAGGTGATGGGTTACTTGTTTTTGCTGGTTTTGAAGAGAGTGACAACGAGAAAGATATAGAGTACGCTGTAAAAAAAGTGATTAATTTGAGAATTTTTGACGATTCTCAAGGTGTTATGAATCTTTCTCTTTTAACTACTGGTGGAGATATTTTATTAGTTAGCCAATTTACTCTACACGCCTCTACTAAAAAGGGGAATAGACCCTCTTATATAAAATCTGCACCACCTAAAATAGCTATACCTCTCTACAACTCTTTTAAGGAGGCGTTAGAAAAGGGGCTAAACAGAGAGGTTCAAACGGGTGTTTTTGGAGCAGAGATGAAGGTGTCGCTTTTAAATGAAGGCCCTGTTACTATATGGATAGATACTAAAGAGAGATAATTTATAATTTTATGGAAAATATTAATAATATATTAGACCAAGCGAGGGCAAATGAGGGAGTAAATATGACTCCAGAGGTGTATGCTAAATGTCTATCGCTTATAGATCTTACATCTTTGAATAGTACAGATACTGTTGAAAAGATAACTGATATGACAGATAAAGTGAACTCTTTTAAAACAACTTTCCCTAAATATAAACAGGTGGCTGCAATATGTGTTTATCCCAATTTTGCAGCAACAGTAAAGGGTAACTTGAAAGACCAAGAGGTAAAAATTGCTGTTGTTGGGGGTGTTTTTCCTAGCTCACAAAGTTTTTTAGAGGTGAAGGTTGCCGAGTGTAAGATGGCAGTAGAGCAGGGAGCCAATGAGGTAGATATTGTTTTATCTTTAAATCATTTTTTCTCTAACCAAGATGAGCTTGCAGCAGATGAGATTTCCAAGATAAAAAAGGCTATTGGTACTGCTCATCTAAAAGTTATTCTTGAGAGTGGTTCTATAAAGGAGCCAGAGAAAATATATAAAGCCGCAATGTTGGCAATGGATGCTGGTGCAGATTTTATTAAAACATCTACTGGAAAGACAGAACCTGCTGCAACTTCTGAGGCTGCAGCTGTTATGTGTAGTGCAATTTTAGATTACTATAATAAAACGGGGCGTAAAGTAGGGTTTAAACCAGCTGGAGGGATCTCTACTCCAGAAGATGCTGTTAAATATTTCTCCATAGTTCAAACAATTCTAGGGGACCAATGGTTACATAGTAGTCTCTTTAGAATTGGGGCTAGCCGTTTGGCAAACAAATTGCTTTCTAAATTGGAAAATAGAAGCATTAATTATTTTTAAAATTTTAAGTTATATTAAAGATTTATTTATGAGAAAAATAGTACTACTTTTAACTGCAATTATTATTACAAATGGAGTATTTGCACAAGATTATACTAAGGCTATTGGTCTTAGAATAGGCTCTAGTATTGGAGCTAGTTATAAGCAATTTATGCTACCCTCACAGGCAATAGAGGGCATTTTAGATCTAGATATTTTAGATAGCGATAAAATGAAAATAAAGGTTACTGGTATCTATCAATTCCATTTTGATGTAGATATAGATGGCCTCTCTTTATTTGCTGGCCCTGGTGCTTCTGCAGGTATATATGTTGGTGACAGTAGTGGCTTTTTAATGGCTATAGATGGTATGGCAGGTGTTGAGTACAAGTTTAGAAATGCGCCTATAGCTCTCTCTTTTGACTGGAACCCAAAGGTGCAGATAATTACTAATGCTGGGTTTAAACCAGACAACTTTGGTCTTACAATTAGATATACATTATAATTCAGAGGCACTTTAAAATATAATATATTATTGATTATGATTAAAAATTACATTCAAGAGAATCAAGATCGTTTTCTTTCAGAGCTTTTTGAACTGTTAAGAATTCCTTCTATTAGTTCAATGGCAGAGCATAAGCCAGATATGCAAAAGGCAGCAGATAAATTTGTAGAGGCACTATTGGCAGCTGGGTGTGACACTGCAGAGGTATATCCCACCAAAGGGCACCCAGTAGTATTTGCACAGAAAATTATTGATAAATCTAAGCCAACAATTTTGGTTTATGCTCACTACGACGTTCAACCTGCAGACCCTCTAGATCTTTGGAAAACTCCACCTTTTGAGCCAGAGATAAGAGATGGAGCTATCTATGCAAGAGGAGCTAATGACGATAAAGGCCAAGGCTTCATGCATGTTAAAGCGTTTGAGTATTTAGTTAAAAACAATCAATTGCCTTGTAATGTAAAGTTTCTTATTGATGGAGAAGAGGAGATTGGTTCTCCAAGCCTCCCTGAGTGGGCAATAGCTAATAAAGAACTATTAGCTTGTGACGATATTTTAGTCTCTGACACTACTATGATAGATGAAAAAGTTCCTTCTATTAATGTAGGTATGAGAGGTTTGGCATATTTAGAGGTAGAGGTTACTGGCCCAGATAAAGATTTGCATTCTGGCCATTATGGAGGGGCAATTGCAAACCCAATTAATGTTCTCGCAAGTATGATAGATAAACTTATAGACCATAAAGGCCGTATTACTGTTAAAGGTTTCTACGATAAAGTGGTTGAGTTAACTAAAGAAGAGCGTGAAATGTTAAATAAAGCTCCATTCAATGAGCAGGAGTTTATGGATCTTATAGGTATTGATGCTGTTACTGGAGAGGAGGGCTATACAACTATGGAGAGAACTGGAATTCGCCCTTGTTTAGATGTAAATGGCATTTGGGGTGGCTATACTGGAGAGGGTGCAAAAACAGTACTTCCATCTAAAGCCCATGCTAAAATTTCTATGAGAATTGTTCCAAATCAAGATCATAAAGAAATTGCTAAACTTTTTGAAGAGCACTTTTTATCGCTTGCTCCTAAGGGTGTTAAGGTTAAGGTGACTCCGCATCATGGTGGCCAAGGTTTTCTCTGCCCAATCTCTTCTAAGGTATATAAAGCTGCATCTAGAGCAGTAGGTGAAGTTTATGGTATAGAGCCTGTCCCTAGTAGAGGTGGTGGAAGTATCCCAGTGCTGGCAGATCTTCAGCAAATATTAGAAGCAAACCCTCTTCTTATGGGATTTGGGCTTGAGAGAGATGTTATTCACTCACCAAATGAGAGCTATCTGTTGAGCCAGTTTTTTAAAGGAATTGAGTCAATAGCACTCTTTTACAAATACTATACAGAGTAGGGATTTTAGATATTAATTAGATAATTTCATAAAGAGGGCCCTAAAGAGGCTCTCTTTTTTTAATCAAGTGAAACAGTGAGAAAAGAAATTAAGGTAGCAATTCAAGGAGTAGAGGGGGCTTTTCATGATATTGCAGCACGTGAGTTTTTTAAAGAGAGCCCAATAGAGGTAATTCCATCTTTAACATTTGAAGACCTTTTTGCTCTTTTAGAGAGTGGTGGGTGTGATTACGGAGTAGTTGCTGTAGAGAACTCTGTGGCGGGGATATTATCTCATAACTATTTTCTTTTAAATGAATATTCTATGCAAATAGTTGGAGAGCATTATCTTAGAATTGTTCAAAATCTTATGGCTTTACCTGGTACTTCTATTGTAGATGTTAAGGAGGTTAGGTCTCACCCAATTGCTTTGAGGCAGTGCCATCTGTTTTTAAATCCTTTAAGAGAGAGAGGTGTTAAAATGGTAGAGAGTGAAGATACAGCACTCACTGCCAAACATATTGCTCAAAATAATATGAAGGGCGTTGCTACAGTAGCAGGAGATTTAGCAGCTAAGATTTATGGCTTAGATATAATTAAGGCTGGTATTGAGAGTAACTGTAGGAATTTTACTCGGTTTTTAGTTTTAAAACGTAAGAGGCAAGTTGAAGGTACTACTACCTGGTCTAAGGATTTTATGTCAAATGAAAGATTCTTGAGCTCGAGTGATCAATGTAATAAAGCATCGGTCTCATTTACTCTTGGTCACACACCTGGTGCGCTTTGCAAGGTTCTTGAGATATTTTTTTCACATAACCTTAATCTAACATTGATACAATCTGTTCCAGTTCCAGGAAGGGAGTGGGAATATAAGTTTTTTGCAGATTTTGTTTTTTTAGAGTCCTCTTCTTATAAGGCTGCTTTAGAAGAAGTTGCTAAAGTTGCTACAAGTGTTACTCTTTCTGGTCTATATTGCCGTGGGATGGCATCCATGCAACCTTTTGAAGTGAGTCATGAGGAGCTCCAATAATCTCTCTGTAGAGTTCTGGTTTGCGAGCCATGGTGTATCTATAGCCGCCAGATTGGTTTAGTTTGCTGGGGGTGAGTAGAGCCGTAACATAATCGGCATCTAATTTCCTGCACTCGGCAATTATATCTCCGTAAGGGTCAATTATCATGGAACAGCCATTTTTTAGTTGGTTGTGGTCCATTCCAATTGGGTTTGAGAAGATTGCATAAATTCCATTATCGTGGGCTCTGGAGGGGAGCCATTTCATAAGCCACTCTCTTCCTTTGGGGCCGTCAAACTCTTGTCTTAAAGAGGTGGGGTCTGTCTCTCGGTTTTTCCAAAGTTTAGGATCTACAAACCCAGCTCCTGGTCTGTCAGATGGGGTACACATTGTTACGTGGGGCATAAAGATAATATCTGCTCCAAGTAGTTTTGTGGCTCTTACGTTTTCTAATATATTATTGTCGTAACAGATTAGAATTCCGCATTTCCATCCGTTTAAATCAAATATGGTATAGCTATCTCCTGGTAATATGTTTTCATTAATAAAGGGGTGGAGTTTTCTATGTTTGGCAATAACCCCTTGCGATGTAACGCAAACATGTGCTTTGTAGATGTTATTATCTCTGTCTTTTTCAAATAGCCCTGCTAAAATAGCTATGTTATATTCCGAGGCTATTTCGGTAAGATTTTCAATACTATCTCCCTCTGGAATAAACTCGGCAATATTAAGAAGCTCTTTTTTGCTTAAGTCTTTTGCAAAAGTATAGCCTGTAATTGAACATTCATGAAATGCAATTACATTTGAACCCTCGGCTGCTGCCTCTGCTGCAAGTCTCTCTATTACAGCAAGATTATATCCCTTATCGCCCGATCTACTCTCGAACTGCGCTGTGGTTATTTTAATATTTTCCATCTCTCTTTCCATTTATACAAATTTATAAAAAATTGCACGCAAAACAAGTTTGCTCTGTTTGTCTTTGAGTCAGCAGGCTGATAATTAGATAGTTGGAAATCACATAGTTGACTCAAAGACAAACAGAAGAAAATTGGTGCTTTACTGTAAAAAAAGCTGCCCTATTGAGACAGCTTCTTTTGTTAGTATTTATTTTAAGCAATTAATGCTTATTAATATTTATTTATGAGATCTAAATAAGTATTATAAGATTCAGTAGATTACTTGATGGTTCTGCCTGGGTATACCTTTAGTGCTTCTTCTAGACACTTCATTGCAGCTTTAATGTCTTCTACTTTTAGAACGTATGCTATACGAACTTCGTTTGTTCCTTTTCCTGGGGTTGCGTAGAAGCCTGCAGCTGGTGCTACCATTACTGTTTGATTTTCATACTGGAACTCTTCTAATAGCCATTGTGCAAATTTGTCACTATCGTCTACAGGTAGTTTTGCTATGGTATAGAATGCTCCCATAGGCATAGGTGATTCAACACCTTCCATTTTGTTAAGAGCATTAATCATAATGTCTCGGCGGCTCATATATTCTGCCTTAACTGCGTCGAAGTATGATTGCGGTGTCTTAAGAGCTCCTTCTGATGCTATCTGCCCTAATGCAGGTGAGCAGAGCCTTGCTTGAGAGTACTTGAGAACAGCTTGCATTACCTCTTTGTTATTAGAGACAATTGCTCCAACACGTACTCCACACATACTATATCTTTTAGAAACAGAGTCTAGTAATATTACGTTTTGATCTGCTCCTTCTATGTGCATACAAGAGAAGTGAGGTTCGTCTGTGTAGCAGAATTCGCGGTAAACCTCGTCTGAATAGATGTAGAGGTTATGTTTAATAGCCAGCTTACCAAGTTCAATAAGAGCCTCTTTTTCATAAAGAGTTCCTGTTGGGTTTCCTGGGTTGCAAAGAAGAATCCCCTTTGTTTTTGGAGTTATTAATTTCTCAAACTCTTTAACATCTGGAAGTGCAAAACCATCTTCTATTTTAGTTGAGATTGGTTTTAGTATAATATCGTTCTGAATTGCAATAGCATTGTAGTTAGTGTAGAATGGTTCTATTACAATAACCTCGTCTCCTGCATCGCAAGTAACTGCTAGTGAAATTTGTAGAGCTTCACTACCGCCTGTGGTTACATTTATATCATCTTTAGTTACATTTATATTAATGTTTTGATAATATTTGGCTAGGCCTTCTCTGTAGCTGGCTATCCCAGCTGAGTGAGGGTATGGAATGTAAGTATCTTTTAAGTTTCTTACTGGGTCTAATGCCTCTTTGGGAGAGTCAATATCTGGCTGACCTATGTTAAGGTGATATACTTTAACTCCTCTTTTTTTAGCCTCCTCGGCATAAGGTACAAGCTTCCTAATAGGGGAAGCGGGCATTTTGTTTGCTTTTCTTGAAAGTGTTAGCATCTTAAAATATTTTAAATTATAATTATAGTTTATCTGTTTTGGATTTAAATTTTCAATTTAAATAAAAAACTAAATTAGAGCAAATAAATGAATAGCCCAAAAAGTTCTTTAGTATTTTGTTAACTCCTTCATAAACCCTTCAATACCAACTTGCATTTCAGATGTTTTAGCTGCAAAGTTGTTTGATAAGATTGCGAAATAGAGAAGCTCTCCTCTCTTTTGCTCTACATATCCAGCATAACATCTAACATTTGCCAAAGAACCACTTTTTGCATGAATCTTCTCTTTGAATTTAGGTTTCTCTTTCTTTAATACATTTTTAAGAGTCCCAGGTTGCCCTGGTATAGCAAGGCTATTAAAAAAGTATTCAAATGTATCTGATTTGCTCATAGCCTCATAGAAGTTGCAAAAGAAGTTTGGTGAGACATAGTTTTGTCTAGATAAACCGCTACCATCTTCTTGAGTAAAGCCCTTTGTACTTACTCCCATCCCTTCAATAACTCTAGTAACAGCTACAATAGAAGAGTCGTATGAGCCTGTTCCTGTAACCTCTTTTCCTATCATCTTTAAGAGAGTTTCGGCATAAAAATTATTACTTATTCTGTTGGTAACATTAACTATTGAGTAGAGAGGTGCAGAGAGTGTTGTGGTAATAATTGAAATTTGGTCTTGACTAGGTGCGTTAAACTCTTTTGCATCTAAGATTATTGGCTTGCTATAAATTCCCTCTTTTATTAAATGTTTTTGAAACTCTGCTGCGCAGCTTAAATGTGGGAATTTGTTAGAGACTGTTACTTTTGCCGAGTCTGCCCCAGCAGCAAGTGACCCTCTAAAACGGGCACTCTTAGCTATATCTGAAACGTAGTAAGAGGTTCTATTGCGTGTGGTGCTTCCACTAGTTTGAAGGTTTATGTTGTACTCCATATCTGGTATAGTGGGGTAGTGGTCTTTTAAAGCAACGTGGTCGCCAATGTTTACACCAGGAACAAATGTGAAAAATTGAAGGTTTTCATTAAATGAGAGCCCGCTGGTTCCACTTCCGTAATAGGGGCCTAAGTTGCTCCAAGACCAACTGGTAGGGACAATTTCAGATTCAAAAAATCTATCATCGGCAACTATATTTCCATTAATTCTTTTTATTCCTGCTTGTTTAATTGCAGTTGTCCAATCCATAAAGAGTGAATCTACAGGAATTCCAAGGGTATCTGTTGAGCCTAGAGTAGGGTCTGCCCCTCCAATAATATAAAGATTGCCATAAAGCACTCCATTTTCTACAAAGCCAGTATGTCCAATTTTAGTTTCAAACTGAAAATTTGGGCCAAGTACCTCTAAAGCAACACCTGTAGTAATTGTTTTCATGGTAGATGCTGTGAGAAGAGGCATGTTTGAGTTCCAAGAGGCTACTGTTTTGCCTTTAGAATCTTTAACCATAATAGCAGTTACTGAATTTGTAAAAAGGGTATCTTCTTTTAGAGTCTCTATATACTTTTGTATATTGTTGTTTTGAGACCATAGCGCCGAGGGAATAAAAAGGGTGGCAAAAAAGAGAAGAAAACTTGCAATCTGTTTCATTTTAATCTGTTTTATAAATTTCTACAAAAGTAATAAAAAGGAACCATCTTTTTTAAAATTATACCTACATTTGCCAACCTAACAAACCAATTACTATGAGTAGTTTCAGAAAAAGAGCCTTAGATGAGTTTTCTTCTCATAAGGCAGAGAGATTTTATTTTGAAAACCAACCAGTATCTCACTATTTTGGGCAGAAAGTTTTTGACTTAGAAAAGATGCGACGCTTTCTCTCTTCTGAAGCTTTTGATGCTGTTCAGCTTGCAATAAATGAAGGGGTTAAGATAGATCGTAAAGTTGCTAACCAGATAGCTTCTGGGATGAAAGCTTGGGCTATTGGAATTGGAGCAACTCACTATACTCACTGGTTTCATCCTTTGACAGATGCAACAGCAGAGAAGCACGAAGCTTTTGTAGATCCAGATAAGAATGGTGGTGTATTTGAAAACTTCAAGGGTGATGCTCTTGTTCAGCAAGAGCCAGATGCCTCTAGTTTTCCTAATGGAGGGTTAAGAAATACTTTTGAGGCTAGGGGTTATACTGCTTGGGACCCAACTTCACCTGCTTTTATTATAGATAACACACTCTGTATCCCATCTGTTTTTGTAGCCTATACAGGTGAGTCTTTAGATATGAAAACTCCTCATTTGAAATCTTTGCAGCAGTTAGACAAGGCTGCGGTAGAGATGGCAAAGTTGTTCAATCCTAAAACTACCAGAGTAAATGTAATGCTGGGAATTGAACAAGAGTATTTTGTGGTAGATGAGGCACTCTTTAGAGCTCGGCCAGATCTTATGCTCTGCAACCGTACACTTATTGGACACACAGCGGCCAAAGACCAACAGTTAGAAGATCACTATTTTGGAGCCATCCCATCTAGGGTTATGGCATTTATGAAAGATTTTGAAACTGAAGCATTTAAGTTAGGTGTTGTTTTAAAAACAAGGCATAACGAGGTTGCTCCAAATCAGTTTGAGTATGCACCCTATTTTGCCGAGGCTAATCTTTCTGTAGATCATAATCTTATGATAATGATTTTGATGAGAAAAATAGCTAAAAAACATAAACTCAAAGTTATATTTCACGAAAAGCCATTTGCTGGCGTGAATGGTTCTGGAAAACATTGTAATTGGTCTATAGTTACAAACAACGGAGTAAATCTTCTCTCTCCTGGAAAAACACCACGAAATAATGTTCAGTTTTTAAGTTTTTTCATCTCTGTTATTAGAGCAGTCTATGAGCATCATCATTTGCTAATGACAAGTGCTGCTTCTTTGAGTAACTCTTATAGGTTGGGTGGGGGTGAAGCACCTCCTTCTGTTATGTCTGTTTTTATAGGAACTACTTTAACAGAAGTTCTTAACTCTATAGAAAATATGGTTATCTCTAATGATAGTGAAGAGAATAGAGCACTTAAATTAGATATAGTTAATAAGATACCAGAGATTTTGCCAGATAATACAGATAGAAATAGAACCTCTCCATTTGCTTTTACTGGTAATAGATTTGAATTTAGGGCTGTGGGTTCGTCTGTAAATGTGGCCTCTTCTATGTTTATTCTTAATGCAGCTGTTGCGCAGCAGTTTACAAGGTTTACTAAACTTGCCGAGGTTGCTATTGAGCAGGGGCTATCTAAAGATGAGGCTCTACTAAAAGTAATAAGGCAATATATTAAGGAGTCTAAGAAGATTCTTTTTGAAGGGAATGGCTATGGCCAGGAGTGGCACAAAGAGGCAGAAGCTAGGGGTTTAAAGGGAATAAGTGATTTGCCCGAAGCTTTTAAATCTTTTTTAGATAGTAAAACTAAAAAGCTCATGAATGAGACCGAGGTTTTGTGTGAGCGAGAGATTGAAGCTAGGTATGAAGTTCTTAATGAGACGTTTATTAAGAAACTACAGATTGAAGCCAGAGTTATAGGAGATCTTACTATTAATCATATTATTCCTACTGCAATTAAATTTCAAAACTCTTTAATTGAGAATGTTCTTGGTATAAAAGAGCTATTTGGAGAAGATGAGTATAAGAAAATGTCTGAAAAGCAGCTTATTACTATTAAGAAGCTCTCTAGATATATTGAATCTCTACGGGAAGACTCTCATTCAATTATTCAAGCTAGAAAAGAGGCAAACTTAATTGACTCTTATGCTATACGTGCAGAGAGTTATTCTAAAAACGTATTACCTTACATATCTAAGATAAGAGCTACTGCAGATAAACTCGAAATGTTAGTTGACGATGAGCTTTGGCCACTACCTAAATATAGAGAATTACTCTTTTGGAGATAATATTGCTATTTTTGCTGTAGAATTAAAGAAATATTATGATTGAGAAAAGTACCGATGCTCAAAAATATGCACAAAGAGGCGTCTCTTCTTCTAAAGAAGATGTTCATAAAGCAATTTCAAGTGTAGATAAAGGGTTATTCCCTATGGCATTTTGTAAAATAGTGCCAGACTACCTTACAAACGATCCCGATTACTGTATTGTTATGCATGCCGATGGAGCTGGCACAAAATCTTCTCTTGCCTATGTCTATTGGAAAGAGACGGGAGATATGAGTGTTTGGAAGGGTATTTCGCAAGATGCTATAGTAATGAATATAGACGATTTGCTATGCGTAGGTGCTACAGAAAATATTTTGCTCTCCTCTACAATTGGTAGAAATAAACACCGTATTCCTGGTGAGGTTATAGGTGCTCTTATTGAGGGGTCTCAAGAATTTGTAGATAAGATGAGTTCTTATGGAATTGGGATGGTTCTTACTGGAGGGGAAACTGCCGATGTAGGGGACTTAGTTCAGACGGTTATTGTAGACAGCACAGTTTGTGCAAGAATGAAAAGGAGTGATGTTATAGATAATGCCAATATTGCAGAGGGAGATGTTATAGTTGCGCTAGCTTCTTATGGCAAAGCCTCTTACGAAGAGGAGTATAACGGTGGAACTGGTAGCAATGGGCTAACCTCGGCAAGGCATGATCTTTTCTCTTCTTATATAGGCGAAAAATATCCCGAGAGCTTTAGTGATTTAATCCCTAAAGAGTTGGCTTATACAGGTAAACGGAAGCTAGACGAGCTAGACTCTGTAACAGGGCAAACTTTTGGTAAGTTACTTCTCTCTCCTACTAGAACATATGCCCCTATTATTAAGGAGGTTCTAGGTAGTTATAGAAAAGATGTGCATGGGATGATTCACTGTTCTGGAGGGGCTCAAACAAAGGTACTTAACTTTATAAATAATCTAAAAATAATTAAAGACAATCTTTTTACTGTTCCTCCTCTTTTTAAATATATTCAAGAAGAGTCTGGAACTCCTTGGTATGAAATGTACAAAGTGTTCAATATGGGGCACAGGATGGAAATTTATACCACAAAAGAGGCTTCATCTGGCATAATTGCTATTTCAAAAAAATTTGGAGTAGATGCAAAAATTATTGGCAAGGTAGAGGGCTCTTCTAAGAGAGAGGTTGTACTTAAAACAGAATTTGGAGACTTTAACTATGGTATGTAATTCAATTTTTAAAAAAGTATCACTGGTTATAACTAGTGTGCTTTTATTATCTCTTGTAGGTTGTAACTCGGCAAATAAAGGTGAGCTTGAGAGAGAGATTTCTCTTGTTTCAAAGATTTTAAATGACAACTCTTCTCCTTTTTATGCAAACTATTCACAATATCCTTCAGATCTTAAAAGCTTGCCAATAGGTATGTTCGATTCGGGTACTGGTGGGCTCACTGTTATGGAGCAGTTTCTTGCTCTAGACAGCTTTAATAATGAAACTGGAGAGGAGGGTGCAGATGGTATCCCAGATTTTGATGGAGAGGAGTTTATCTATTTAGCAGACCAAGCAAATATGCCTTATGGGGTTTATGACTCACAAGGGAAGAAAGATTTTTTACGTGAACTTATTTTAAAAGATGCTCTCTTTCTAACAAGTGCTCCCAATAGAACTAAAATTGTAGTGATTGCTTGTAATACTGCCACTGCATATGGTTTAGCAGATGTAGAGGCTCTTTTAGAGATGAGTAAGACAGGTGTAAAGACAATTGGGGTAATAGATGCTGGTGTAGATGGGGCAATGAGCCCTATATCTGTAGAAGAAGAGAGTTTTGCTGTAGGTGTCTTAGCTACTGTAGGTACTATCTCTTCTGGGGGGTACCAGAATAGCATTAAAAATTATGCTTTAAATAATGGTTTTAAAGGAGATTTAAGGGTTGTTAGCCAAGGTGGTTTGGGTTTTGCCGAGGCTGTAGATTCGGAGCCAGATTATATTTCTACTACTGCTCAGCAGGTGAGGGAAGTATACAGAGGGCCACGCTATGGAGAGAGTGATGGGATTCGCCCCGAACTTCTACCTATATATAACTTCGATTATTCGGGTAATGCTCTGCTTCTTAAAAAAGATGCCAACGGATCTATTATAGATATTCAGTTGAACTCTACTGGAAACTACGCACGCTTCCATTTAGTTACTTTACTTGCTAAACATAGAGAAGAGAACCCAGGTGTTAAGATGAAAAGTATTATTTTAGGCTGTACTCACTATCCATATCTATATGATACTCTGCTTACTGTTATTGATGAGCTAAGGAGTTATCAAGAAGATGGCGAGAACCTTTTTGCCAATTCAATAGACCCAGATATGTTCTTTGTAGACCCTGCTGTTAATACAGCAAAAGAGGCTTTCAAGCAACTATATGCTGCAAATATTTTAAAAGGCAAAACCCAAGGTAACAGTTTAGAAGGTTATATCTCTATCCCTCATATAGATTTACCACAAAGTGCAAAAGACTCTATTGGAAATCTTAGTTTTGACTTTAAATATGGTAGAGAGTTGGGTAGTAATGCTCCTAGTGTGAGCGTTGTTCCTTTCTCTACAGAGAATATTAATAGTGAAAACCTTATGAGAATTCAAGAGAGATTGCCCCTCTCTTATTCCCTTATAAAAAAGAATTTGGAGTAGAATGATATATAAAGAATCTATTACACCTCAAGAGCTAGAGACTCTCCCAGTAGCTCAATTTAAAGGGGAGATAACATTGGTAGAGTCTCTAGACCAAAACTACTACCATGCTATAGATTATTTGAGCAAACAAAAAATTATTGGCTTTGATACAGAGACTAAACCCTGTTTTACAGCAAATACTAAAAGACATGAAGTTGCTTTATTGCAGCTTTCTGGTAAAGAGAGGGCTTTTCTTTTTCGTTTACATAGCTTAGGTTTGCCGCCAGAGTTGGCTAAAATTCTTTCATCTTCAAGAATTTTCAAGGTAGGAGCAGCTATACATGACGATATTAAAGGCTTACAACGCCATACAAAGTTTAATTCTAAAGGTTTTGTAGATTTGCAATCGGTTGCTATAAATTGGGGAATTACAGATAAGAGTGTTAGAAAATTGGCAGGTATAATTTTAGGAGTGAGGGTCTCAAAATCACAGCAACTCTCTAACTGGGAAGCCCAAGAACTAACCCCTGCGCAGCTTAACTATGCAGCAATAGATGCATGGATTTGTCAAAAGATGTATTTGAAATTACTAAGTACCCCCAAAGCAAAAGCTGCTTTGTAACCTGTTGTTATAAATGTTTTTATTGTAGAAGGTTTTTTCTTTAGCTGTTTGTATAACAATTTTCAAACTTTGATTTTACTATTTATTTATGGAAAACCTAGAAATACCAAAAGGGAGTAAAGCAGAGATCTATGAGGCGTTAATACCTCAAATTCAAGCCTTAATTGAGGGTGAGAGTGATTTATATGCCAATTTAGCCAATATTTCAGCAGCTCTCAAAGAGGCATTTAACCATTTTTGGGTAGGCTTTTACTTGGTTAAGCATAATAACTCTAAATTTGATGATAATTCGCATGGCAAAGAGAGAGCAAGTATAAATAATGGATTAAATGGCGATTATGCATTAATAACAGATGGCACTTTAAAAGCAAATGGCACTTTAAAAGGATACGTAGGTTCAAATCTTAAAGATAGCTTTATAAGCGAGTCCATTTTAAAAGAGAAATACTCATTGGTTCTTGGGCCTTTTCAAGGGCCGGTGGCCTGTACTAGAATTGCTTATGGCAGAGGTGTTTGTGGCACAGCATGGAAAGAGAAGAGAACGCTTGTTGTGCCAGAGGTAGACAAATTTCCAGGGCACATAGCCTGCAGCTCTCTGTCTAAATCAGAGATTGTAGTTCCACTCTTTAATAATGAACAAGTTATAGCTGTCTTGGATATAGATAGCATGGATCTTAACTCCTTTGACCAAACAGATGCCCACTACCTAGAGCAGCTTTTCAAAATGTCTCCATGGCTAAAGTTCCCCACCTTGTAACTAGCAGATAAACATAACATGAAGTAATGTATTGGTGATATTTCAATTATATTATTGTTGCAAACATTTTATCTAATTTTTCCCGAGGAGATGATTGCTCGTAACTTACTTATTAAATGGTAGTTAGCTTTTGGAAATAAGCCCTTTTGGGCTCACTTAAAAAAACTAAATACCTGGCTACTAGGTATTTACGTGCAATCATCTCCTGGCAAAGTTTGCTTTGCTCTGCTGGTGAGCAGAGCAGCAAATAGCTTATAGCTATCAGCATTATAGGAAATTACATAATTAAAATAATCATTATTATGAGAAGCAAAGCTAGGTGGGAAACTTTAGGAGAAGATTTTTTTGTATTTTTATGAATTGTTATAATACTTAAATTAATATGAAATTCTATAGACTATATACGGTTATGCCTAAGCTTTCATTGCTGATTATGCCTAGGTTTTTACCAATGATTGTGCCAATTTTGTTGATACTGTTTTTGTTCTCTTGCGAGGGTGGCAGGGTGCAGAGGTTGGCAGTTAGTGGGGTGAGTGAAGAGCTTGCTGTGAGTAGGAAGGAGAATATTAGAGATATTGTATATTCGTTAAAGTTTGCGATTCCGTTTGAGCGGGATTCTGCTATAATGGCTAATGTTGTGATTGATTTTTCTCTTGATAAAAGAGATTTTGTGGTGTTGGATTTTAAACCTTCATATGAGTTATTGGGGGATAGCCAAAAAGTGCATGATGGGCACTTAGTAGCAATAGTAAATGGAGCTAAAATTAGCCTCGGCATACAAAACGAGCATATTATTATTCCAAAAAAGTATCTTAAAAAAGGGGCAAATTCTCTCTCGTTGAATTTTGTGGCGGGGGAGCAGTCGTTAAATAGGAGGCAAGATTTACTCTATACGCTTTTGGTTCCAGATAGGGCTAGAACGTTGTTTCCCTGTTTTGACCAGCCAAATTTAAAGGCGAAATTTAATTTGTCTTTGGATATTCCTGCGAGTTGGATGGCTTTGGCCAATGGGAAAGTTATTGATGAGAGTATTATTGTAAATAAAGAGGAGGTTAAGAATGCCGAGGGTGTGAAGATTTTAAAGTTTTCGCAGACAGAGCCTATCTCTACCTATTTGTTCTCTTTTGTAGTGGGTGACTTTGAGATTATTACAGAGAGTAGAGAGGGTCGGGAGATCTCTATTTACCATAAAGAGAGTGACCCAGCAAAAGTTGCTCAGTCTAAAGAGATTTTTGATCTGATCTATAGCTCTTTGGAGTGGTTAGAGGAGTTTACTGCAATTGATTATCCGTTCACTAAATATGATATTGCAATAGTGCCTGGTTTCCAGTATGGTGGAATGGAGCATATGGGGGCTACTCTCTATTCAGATAGAAGAATGTTTTTGGAAGAGAGTGCAACCATTACAGAGCAACTTGGGCGTGCCAAGCTTATTGCTCACGAGACTTCTCATATGTGGTTTGGAGATTATGTTACTATGCCGTGGTTTAACGATGTATGGATAAAAGAGGTTTTTGCAAATTGGTTTGCAAGTGCAATTGTGTCGCCTCTGTTCCCTGGGATTGATCATAAATTAAACTTTATAAATACCTATTTTCCTGTCTCTTATGCCCAAGATAGAACCTTGGGAGCTACAGCTATACAGCAAGAGTTAGATAATTTAAAAAATGCGGGATTAGTCTATAATAACATTATTTATAATAAGGCCCCAATTGTTATGGAGAAGCTGGTTTCCAAGATTGGAGAGTCGCTTTTTAAAGATGGAATTAGGCTCTACTTGAAGAGATATGCCTACTCAAATGCCTCTTGGGACAATCTTATTGAGATTTTAGATTCGTTGAGTGGCCAGAACCTTACAGAGTGGAGCAATGTTTGGGTGAAAAAGAGGGGGCGGCCAATTATTGATGTGCGGTTAGAGGGCGATTCGCTTTTGTTAAATGAGAGGGACCCGTTTAGAGAGGGTGCCGAGTGGGCCGAGGGTGTTGCTTTTAATGGGGTGCCCAATTTTGATGGAACCAGCTATGCCCTAATTGTGCCAGATTCTGTTTTATTGGATCGAATAATTTTTAAGTTAAAACAAGGAGAGGTTACTAATGATGTAGCCCGTTTGAGTTCTATTATAAATTTATATGAGCTGTGCGATGCTGGTTATTTGAAGGCCCAACCGTTTTTATCTGTTATAGAGAGTCTATTGGAGAGGGAGAGTAATATATTAATCTACTCTAGGGCTTTGAATTATCTTTCATCTTCGCTTTTTAGAGCTAATTATGGGCAGACAGAGAGGATTTTACGAGACATTTTTATCTCCTCGGCAAAAAAATCAATTATTAATCAAGATAGATCAAAGAGGGCTATGGCGTTTAAGGCCTATTTAAATGTGGCTACCTCAAGCGATGCAGCTAATGAGCTATATGAGATTTGGGAGCATCCGCAAGAGTTTAAAGAGGTTTCGCTGGGTGAGAGAGATTTAATGCGGCTCTCTTATGAGTTAGCTGTTTTCTTTCCAGAAAAAGCAGATTACATTAAAGAGAAACAGTTGCAAAGAATGGGTTCTAATAGTGGAAGCTCTAGTGGTAGGGTAAAGGAGTTTAGTTTTGTTTTTCCTGCTGTTTACTCTCAAATTGAAGTGAGAGACTCGGTGTTTAACTCTCTGCTTTTGAGCTCTAACAGGGGAGTTGAGCCGTGGGCTGCTGCTGCGCTGGGCTATTTAAACCATAGAACAAGGGAAGATCAATCTCGGCATTACATAGCTCCTGCTTTAGGAATTATTGAAGAGATTCAGGCTACAGGCGATATCTTCTTTCCTGCCAACTGGCTTTCAGCTCTTTTGAGTGGACACTCATCTGCAGCGGCTCGTAAAATTGTAGAGGGTTTTTTAGATAGTAAATTTAATAATTCCAGGAGTCTTAATCCAATGCTTAGATCAAAGGTATTACAGGCATCACATCATCTTTTTAGAGGTGAGTAATTAAATTGTATATGAACAACCAGAGTAAGGCTATGGTAATGGGTGGGTTTGTGGTGCTCTTTTGGGGTACTGCTGCCACGGCATTTAAAATTGCTTTGGGTGGTTTAGATTATGTTTTGCTTCTTCTTATTGCCTCTTCTACTGCACTTGTTATCTCTGCTGTAGAGATGGCAATAACAGGAAAGTATGGAAAAGTGCTAGCTATTTTTAAAGACAACCGTACAGTTTTTAAATATGCTGCTCAAGGGCTACTCAATCCTTTTCTCTATTATCTTGTACTATTTAAAGCCTATTCACTTTTGCCTGCCCAAATAGCGCAGCCTCTTAACTACTCTTGGCAAATTGTTCTGCTATTAATGATTGCAGTGGTTTTTAAACAGAGGTTAAAGCCTATTCAATTAATTGGGGTAGTGGTAAGTTTTGGTGGAATACTATTGCTTTCGTTTAACAGTGGTGCTTCTCCTGTTGGTACGCTATCTTTTACTGGTATAGTGTTGGCTTTAGGGAGTGCTTTTATTTGGGCTACCTATTGGATTACTAAAATTAACTCAAAGGAAGATTCATCGGTTTCACTATTTATAAACTTCTTATTTGGAACTTTTTATTTAGTTTTACTATCGCTATTTATTTCGTTTGAGACTCCAGATCTTAAACCATTTTTAGCGGGAGTCTATGTGGGCTGTTTCGAGATGGGATTTACCTTTATCCTTTGGGGAAAAGCTCTAAATCTTGCTACCAATAAAGTGACCTTGGCTCAACTTACCTATTTGGCACCAGTTTTATCTTTAATTTTAATTCACTTTATTCTTAAAGAAGAGATTGGAATGTTAACAATAATAGGTTTGTTTTTTGTATTGGGAGGTATTCTTATAGCAAATTTCAAACGAAAAGAACGTGAATCTCTTTTGGCTAATTAAAAAAATTAGCTATCTTTGCAAGCTCAAAATGGTACCCTGGCCGAGTGGTTAGGCAGCGGTCTGCAAAACCGCGTACAGCAGTTCGAATCTGCTGGGTACCTCTAAAAAATGTTCTTTGGAGATTTTCCCAAAGAACATTTTTTATTCCCAAACTCATCCAAACTCATTAAAATTTATTCAAATTGATCCAGACTCATTCAGACTCATCCGAAGTTTTCCACCTCTCAACTTACAGATAAACAGAATATAAAGCAGCGTATTGGAATAATTTAATCATTATTCAGATGGATGTTTTCTCTGCAGAGAGGCTACTACAAGGAGATGATTATTCGCAACCCACTCACTATGTGATAGTTAGTTTTTAGAATTGAGTATCTTTTGAT